>Ga0209607_1000278_pt1 | contig 46442 bp, 35 predicted proteins | sample AD_UKC117_MetaG_FD_184413 | JGI IMG/M metagenome (GOLD analysis project Ga0209607, IMG submission 184413) | Active sludge microbial communities of municipal wastewater-treating anaerobic digesters from Hong Kong - AD_UKC117_MetaG (SPAdes)... | ecosystem: Engineered > Bioreactor > Anaerobic >... | reverse complement strand
TTTCGTCGGCCCAACGCAGCAGGATCGCGCCCGGTTCGGTCGTTCGCGCACCCAGCGCGTTGGCCATCGCATCCAGCGTCAGCAACGCCGCCTGTTCCAAATCGGTGGCCACGACCGGTTTGTCGGTGATCAGTTCGGTCAACTGTTGGGTCAAGGTCGGTCCAGACATGGTTGTTCTCCCGTAAGGAACGAATTGGCCGCCGGATGTCGCGCCGACGGCCAACCCGTTCATGCTTTGCCATAAACTCAGCCACCGCGCGGAAATGTGGCCAGGTCACTCCTTCCAGGGGCGCTCGCATTCCACGTAGCGCCGCCAGGACTCGGCGAACTGGTCTTCATGGACATCCAGCCGGCAACCATACCAACCGTCGATCACCTGTCGGGCGGCGGACACCGTGTTCAGCCGCGCTTCGTCCAGCAATCGCCGTGTGACCGCGATGTCGTTCATTACCCCCAGATCATCTTGCAGCTTGGCCAAGGCACCCAGAAAGGGTTTGACTGACGCCATCGGGTAGAGGCTGGCGAAAAAATCCAACGCGTAACGCAGTTCCTTGATGCGAATCCGCAGCGCGTGCCGCTCCTCGGCGGTCAACCGGGCAAAATCCTCGCCTCGCTTCAGCACTCGTCGATAATCGTCTTCCAACAGCGGGGTGGCAAACTTCAGCACCGGCCTGTCCAGGTGCTCTCGCTGCCGGTCAGTCAGGTTCTCCCGCCAGGCGCGGCGAGTCAACCAGTCGGCAAACTGCTGCAACAGCAGGGGATAACGGGGTTCTTCCAGCGCCGCGCGTAAGCTTCGATAGTGGCTCCGACGGAGGGTCTCGGCCCTGGCCCGAAACAGATGCAGACCACGCTTGCGGGGAAAACGCGCGAACACCGGTAACATGCCTTCTTCCAGAAATACATCCCAATCGCGGGCCGGCCCCAGAAAACCGTTCAGCCAGCGGATGCTCGCCACCAGTTCGGCACTAGCCTCGCGCGGGATCAGCGGCCGAAAGATCTTGAGACCGGAACGCAGCCGGCGGAACGCCACTCGCATCTGATGGACACCCTCGATCTGCTCGTCCAGCACCGCCGGCCGATTGGCCTCGGCGTGCGTCAGACAGGCGCCGACGATGGCGATGAAGGCTTCCTCGCTGGTGGTATCGACCGTCAGGGCGAGCGGACTGGCCTTGACGTGGGTGAGGACTGGCACGCTCACGGGCCGCAACTGCTGGTCAGCGCTCAAAGATCGGCCGCCGGGCGATGCCCTTGGGTTTGCGCTTCTTCAAGCGCCGAGCCTCCTTTTGTCGGCGCTCGGCCAGTTCGATCAGTATCTGTTGGGAACCACGCGGATCATCGCCCTCGCCGGGCATGCGCTGAATGTAGGTGCCGTCGGACTGCATATCCCAGGCGTCACGCCGGTCGTTGAGCTGAATATCCAGAATTTGCTGCAATTCCCGCTGCAACTCCGGGAGTTCCACCGGCGTCACCACCTCGACCCGACTTTCCAGATTGCGCTTCATGCAGTCGGCCGAACCAATGAAATATTCTTCGGCCCCCCCATTCAGGAAATGGTAAATCCGGGTGTGCTCCAGAAACCGACCGACGATGCTCACCACCCGCACCTGCTCGGACAGCCCCGCGATGCCGGGTCGCAATCGGCAGGTATCGCGAATGATCAAATCCACCGGGACACCGGCCTGCGACGCTCGATACAACGCCGCCGTGATGTCCTTGTCCTCCAGCGCGTTCATCTTAAACTGGATTCGCGCCGGCCGACCGGCCTTGGCATGTTCGCTCTCCCGCTCGATCTTGGCCAGCAGCGCCGGCTTGAGCACCTTGGGCGCCGGTAGCAGCTTGCGGTACAGGCGTTTGGGCACATAGCCGGTGGTCAGATAGTTGAATAGTTCGGTCAGGTCCTCGCCGATGGCCGGATCGCAGGTCAGCAAGCCCAGATCGCTATACAGCCGGGCGGTACCGGCGTGATAGTTGCCGGTGCCGATATGTGCGTAGCGGCGCAGACCATTGTAGTCGCGTCGCACCACCAGGATGACCTTGCTGTGCGTCTTCAGCCCCAGCACCCCGTAGGTCACATGGATGCCGGCTTCCTCCAACCGATTGGCCCAGCGGATGTTGGCCGCCTCGTCGAAGCGCGCCTTCAACTCCACCACCACCGTTACCTGCTTGCCGTTTTGGGCGGCATCAACCAGGTAATCGATGATCTTGGAATCCTCCGAGGTGCGGTACAGGGTCATCTTGATCGCCAGCACCTTCGGGTCGAAGCTAGCTTCCAGTAAAAACCGCTCCACCGAGGTCGCGAACGATTCATAGGGATGCTGCAACAGGATCGGTCCGATCTCGCGAATGATGTGGAAAATGCTGCGCTTATCACTCAGCTTGGGATGATCGAGTGGATGGTGTGAAGGGTCGTGCAGGTCGGGCCGGTTGATGCCGACGATTTGGAACAGGTCGCGCAGCGCCATCATGCCATCGACTTCGAACACCTCGCTGGCTTCGTCCAAACCCAGTTCGGCGGCCAGCATGCCGCGGTGCACGGGGTCCATGTCTTTTTGCACTTCCAGCCGGACGATGGGCGCGAACTTGCGCTCGCGCAATTCGGTTTCGATCATCACCAGCAAATCGTCGGCCAAGTCCTCGTCGCGCTCGGTGATGGCGTTGCGGGTGACGCGGAACAGCTCGCAGCCTTCGATCACCATGCCTGGAAACAACAGATCGAGATTGTTGGCGACCACATCCTCCAGCGGTACGTACAATTCCTCGTCGCCGACCTTGAGAAAGCGCGGGATGCCGGAGCCGACCGGCACCTTGATCCGCGCCAGCCCGCTGGCATCGTCGTTGGGATAACGCACCGTCACCAGCAGATTGAGCGACAAGTTGGAAATGAACGGGAACGGGTGCGCCGGGTCCATGGTCTGCGGCGTGACCAGCGGAAAAATGTTTTGCAAATAATACTCGCGCATCTGCTGGCGCTGTTCCTCGGTCAGCCGCTGGTGGCTGCGCAAAACGATGCCCTGCTCCTTCAGCAGACGATGCAACTCGGACGCCAGCAGCCGCTGCTGCTCCACGATGTCGCGCACCACCGCCAAGCACTCGCTCACCTGCTGCTCAGGGCTACGGCCGTCCACCGTCAATTCCCGGACCCGCGCACCAATCTGTTGCTTGAGGCCGCCGATGCGTTTCATGAAAAATTCGTTCAGATTGGAACCGACGATGGCCAGAAACTTGACTCGCTCCAGCAGCGGGTTACGCGCGTCCTGGGCTTCGTGCAGCACCCGCTGATTGAAGGCCAGCCAAGTCAGCTCGCGGTTCAGATACCATTCGGGGGCATCGGGATCGATCGCGGGCGGTGACGGCGCGACCGTCTCCTCGACCGTGATTTGCTCGTCGTGCCGCTCGCGACGCGCGCGCGGTTTACTTTCCACGGTTTCGGCGTCATGCGCGACGGATTCGGTGGATTCGGTCATGGCAAACATACCTTCCAGGTTTTCATTTCGGTGGTTTCGGTTGGCCGGCAAGCGCGGTCTCCAGCCGCTCGCAGAGCGTACGTAGCACTTCGACGCGCGCATAGCGTTTATCGTTCGCCTCGATCAGCGACCACGGCGCCTGATGAGTGCTGGTTCGCTCCACCAGGTCGTTGACCGCCAGTTCGTAATCGGCCCAACGCTCGCGGTTGCGCCAGTCCTCATCGGTCAGTTTCCAGGCCTTGTAGGCGATTTGCTCGCGCTCCTTGAAGCGCTGCAACTGTTCGTCCGGGGTGATGTGCAACCAGAACTTCATCAGCACGATGCCGCTTTCCACCAACTGCGCCTCGAAGTCGTTGATCTCGGCGTAGGCACGTTGCCATTCACGGGTACCGGCGAAGCCCTCGATCCGCTCCACCAACACCCGCCCGTACCAACTGCGGTCGAAAATGGTGACCCGGCCAGCGCGCGGCAGATGCCGCCAGAACCGCCACAGGTAATTATGCGCGGCTTCTTCGTCGGTGGGCGCGGCGATCTGGATCACCTGATAATCGCGGGCGTCAAGCGCGGTGGTAATGCGGCGGATGCTGCCTCCCTTACCGGCGGCATCCCAACCCTCGAAAACCAGAATGGTGGAAACCCTCCGCTCCCGAGCCGCGCGCTGCAATTGGTTCAATTGACTCTGATAGCGCTTCAAGCCGGCGGCGTAGTCTTCCTTGGACAGACTCTTGTCCATGTTCAGCCGCGATAGGATAGTGACTAGCGGCAGGCCCGACTCCGACGGAAACGGCTCGGGCAGGTGAACGGCGGCACCGGCCGCTTGCGTCTTGGCCTCTTCCAGCCGGAAGCGGATGGCATCGCGGATGGCGATCGCCACCGAAATGCTCCGGTAGCGGGCGTCGTAACCTTCGACGATCTTCCAGGGCGCCAAGCCGGTGCTGGTCTTCATGATCGTGCGCTCGGCGGCGGCGACGAACTGATCATACAGCTCCCAGTGCCGCCAGTCGCGCTTGGAAATCTGCCAATGCAGCAGTGGATTCTTTTCCAGCTTGCGCAAGCGCTCCTTCTGCGCGTCCTTGGACAAATGCATCCAGAATTTCAGGATCAGCGCGCCATCGTCGGCCAGGGTTTTCTCGAACGATTTGATCCGCGCCAGCCGCTCGTCGAACTCGGCCAGGCCAACGCGGCCGTAGACATGGTCGAGGATCGGCACCGAATACCAGGAGCTGAGAAACAAGGCGATGCGCCCCTTGGGTGGCAACTCCCGCCAGAACCGCCAGTATTCCGGCCGGTCGCGTTCCTCGTCGGAAAGCTCGCCGAAGGCGCGGGCAACCAGCCAGCGCGAATCCATCCACTCGTGCAGTTTGTTAACCGTTTCGCTTTTACCGGCGCCGTCCACACCGGCGAATACCACGATCACCGGAAAATCGGCCTCCCGCAATTCCATCTGCATCATCAGCAACTCCTGCCGCAACTGGGGGATCTGTTGGTGATAATCCCCTTTGGGCAGCTTGCGTTGCAGTTCGGCGGTTCTAAACATCGTGACCTCTTACAGGCTGGAAACGAAACCCAACGGGCGGGCCGAATTTACCGGATGGCGTCCGCCGGAATATTTTATTTTCCCTAGATAATTCAGCGCATTGATTCAATAAAGGCCCCGAACGAGCTTGCGTGACGCACTCACAAACGTGTGGTTCGCGCGGTTTATGTTAATCTTAGTTCCATTCACTGACAGACGCTCGACTCTCCCGCTTGAGTCAGGACGGCCGCCCGGTCGTCGCCCACAACGACTAAGCTTTTCGATAAATAAAGGAGAACCTGATGAAGCGGCTGCTATTGGCCGGTTTGATTCCGGTGGCCTTGGCGCTGGCCGGACCCGCCCAAGCGGATATTTACGCCTTCGTGGACAAAAACGGGGTACGGCATCTGAGCAACGTCCCTAACGACCCCCGCTACAAGCTGGTGATGCGCACGCCAGCCTACAGCAAGAAAGCAGCCCAGAGTTCCAGCTTCGCCCCCAGCAATCTGTACAGCCCCGGCGGCGGCAAGCTGATCACCCCGCGCAACTACGCCAGCCGTGCCAAGCTATCCCGCACCGGCGAAAACAATCGCCGACGATTCACACCCGACGTCAACCGCATCGCCGCGCAATATCGGCTCGACCCAGCGCTCATGCACGCCGTCATCAGCGCCGAATCCTCCTACAACCCCTGGGCGGTATCCCCCAAGGGTGCCATGGGGTTGATGCAGCTCATGCCGGGCACCGCCGAGCGATTCGGAGTGAGCAACGCCTACGATCCGGTCGCCAACATGCACGGCGGCGCCCGTTATCTGCGCTGGCTGCTGGACCAGTTCAACGATACCCGGCTGGCGGTGGCCGCTTACAACGCCGGCGAGGGCGCGGTGCAAAAATACGGCAACCAGATCCCCCCTTACAAGGAAACCCAAACTTACGTCGACCGCGTCTTGAGTTTCTACCAGCAATACCGAACGGACGGTCTCTATTACGCCGGCGCCAGCGGCGGCTCGTTGGCACTGAACAACGCCGGCGGATACTACCCAGGCCGAACCGGGGGCGTGACCATCATTACCCCGCGCACCACCCGGACCACACGTACCCCACAAACCACCTACCTGCGTCCCACCGGCCAGCAGGTGGTCGTCGGCAACAGCAGCTCGCGTCGTCCCACGGTCACATCCAGCACTTCCCTGTTTGCCGGCAACGACCGATAAATCGTCCGTCATTTCCGCAAAATCGCCGTGGCCCGATGGCGCTTTTGCGGGATTATTTCTCGGCTACCCGGTAGGGCGGGCTCTTATCCCTCCCCGGCTTTGATAAACTGAGTTCCATCCCGCCACGACCGTCCGCGCCAATCCCTCGCAATGAGGGTTCTCCATCGCGGGAACCGTGGAACGCCCGAGAGAATCGAACTTGCGGGATGACTGCATCCAGGGCTTGTACCCAAGATTTCACGCCGCCACCCGCTTCGCGCTATCTCCAAACTCATTCAAGTTGAAGAACCGCCATGAAATTCACTTATTCAGGGTTGACCGATAAGGAAGCGGAAGCTTCCCGCGCCCAGCACGGTTCCAATGCCGTGGCCAGCCAGGAGGCCGAAACCTTCTGGGATAAGCTGCTGGGCAATCTGAAAGACCCAATCATCATCATCCTGATCGCCGCCTTGCTGATTACGGTCGCGTTGACGGTGTTTGGCTATGCCAAGTGGTACGAAAGCGTCGGCATCGCCTTTGCGGTGGTGATCGCCACCTTCGTCGCCACCTGGTCGGAACACAGCAACGAGCAGTCTTTCCAGAAACTGCTGGAAGAAGCCTCGATGATCCTGGTCAAGGTGTTCCGTAACGGCCATCTGACCGAAATCTCGATCAACGATCTGGTCGTCGGCGATCACGTCCTATTGCAACCGGGCGACACGGTTCCGACCGATGGCCTGCTCATCGCCGGCCATGCCGAAGTGGACGAAGCGGCGTTGACCGGCGAATCGGAGCCGGTCAAGAAAACGGCTTTACCGGAAGGCACCGATCCGGCGACCGATGCCGAAGAACACCGCTTGTTTCGCGCCGGCCTGCTGGTCGATGGCGAATGCGTGATGCGGGCTAGCGCGGTGGGTGACCAAACCCGCTACGGCCAGACCATGAAGGAGCTGTTGTCCGCCGAGGACCGGCTCTCGCCCCTACAACACAAGTTGACCGTGCTGGGTGGGCATATTTCGACTTTTGGTTACGTCGGCGCCACTCTGATTTTCCTGGCCTTCATGTTCAACAACATGTTCCTGCAAGCCGAGAGCTTCGATGCTTACTGGGCACAGGCCAGCGGAGTGATCGTCAAGGATTTCGTGACGGCGGCGATACTGGCGATCATCGTGGTGGTGGTGGCGGTACCGGAAGGGCTGCCAATGATGATCGCCATGGTGTTGGCGATCAATATGAAGAAACTGCTCAGCGTCAAGGTGCTGGTGCGCAAGCTGTTGGGCATCGAAACCGCCGGCAGTCTGAACATCCTCTTCACCGACAAAACCGGCACCCTGACCCAAGGCCGCTTGTCGGTCAGCGCCTTCCTCACCGGCGCGGGCGCGCGGTACGAAAAACTGGACGACATTCCCCAGACGCTGCGCGATACCGCCGGGTTCGCCTTGCGCAATAACACCAGCGCGGTGATCGATGCCAGCGACCCGAACAATCCGAAAATGGTCGGCGCCGACCGCACCGAACAGGCGTTGCTGCGTTTCGTGACACCCTATCTGACGCAGACCGGCAATGTGGACATCGTCGATCTCATTCCTTTCAACAGCACCCGCAAATTTTCCGCCACGCAAGTCACCGGCGACTGGGTGTTGACGCTGGTCAAGGGTGCGCCAGAAGTAATCTTGCAGAATTGCACTCATTGTCTGGACGCTGACGGCAACACGGTCGATCTTAACAACTCGGACGCACTACAAACCGCCATGAGCGAACTGTCTTCACGCGCCATGCGTCTGTTGGCGGTGGCAGTGACCGAAACACCGATCGACGACAGCAAGGCGCTGCCGGCGAATCTGACCCTGGTCGGCGTGTTCGGGATGCGCGACGAACTGCGCGAGACTTCCTACGCCTCGGTGAAAACCGCCAAGAGCGCCGGCATTCACGTCATCATGATCACCGGCGACGCCAAGGAAACCGCTCAGGCTATCGCCAAGGACGTCGGCCTGCTGGAAGACGATCCACAGGCGATTATCCTCACTTCGGCGGAGCTATCCCAACTCTCCGACGATGAGGTGAAACAAAAACTACCGCATCTCTATGTGGTGGCACGCGCCTTCCCGACCGACAAGAGCCGCTTGGTGAAGCTGGCCAAGGAACTGAATTTGGTGGCCGGGATGACTGGCGACGGCGTCAACGATGCGCCGGCGGTGAAAAACGCCGATGTCGGCTTCGCCATGGGTAGTGGCACCGAAATGACCAAGGAATCCGGCGACATCGTCATCCTCGACGACAACTTCTCCTCATTGACCAAGGCGGTGCTGTACGGACGCACCCTGTTCAAGTCGATCCGCAAGTTCCTGATCTTCCAGTTGACGGTGAACGTTTCCGCCATCCTGGTGGTGTTCCTGGGCCAGTTCTTCGGCTTCGACCTGCCGCTGACCATGACCCAGTTGCTGTGGCTGAACATCATTATGGACACCTTGGCCGGGCTGGCTTTCGCCGGCGAAGCCGCGCTGGAACGCTACATGTTGGAGAAACCGATGCGGCGCGACGAACAACTGATCAATACCGACATGTGGTCGTCGATCCTGATCAACGGCGCGTTCATCGCCTTCATCAGTATTCTGTTCCTCACCAGCAACCTGACCCGGACGCTATTTTCCGGTGGCCACGAGATCGGTTCCGACGCCGCCCAGGCCAAGTTCCTGACAGCCTTCTTTGCCTTCTTCGTGTTCATTCAGGTCTTCAACACCTTCAACGCCCGTACCCAAGGGCTGAACCTGTTCGAACACCTGCTCGACAACCGCTTGTTCTCCATCATTATCCCATCGATCATGGTGATTCAGATCTTCTTCATCACCTATGGTGGCGAGATATTACGCTCGGTCGGTTTATCGATGCGGGAATGGGTCTATGTGCTGCTGCTGGCCGTCGTGATCATTCCGGTCGATCTCGTGCGCAAGATCGCCCGGAATCAGTGGTTCGGCAACCCAGTGCGACTGGAAACCTGATGCAATCGTGAGTTCCGTGCTTGAAGAATGACTTTCGCTCCTGTCCCTCTCCCTCTGATGGGAGGGGGATTTTCATCTCTTTTCTGCTCGTCATCGTCCTGGTTATCGGACTCGGGGGCGATGTCAGCGCCACGGACTCTTGGCGAACACAGCGGGAAGCGTTTCAAATCGCCGAGCAATCGCTGCAAGCGGGCACATCGCTGGACTATGCGGCGTTGCGCGGCTATCCACTGTATCCCTACCTGCGTTACCGGGATCTCTCCCAGCGGCTGACGGAATTCCCAACGGTCGAAGTTCGGGACTTCCTGCAAACCTATTCCGATACGCCACTGGCCAATCGCTTGCGCAACGCCTGGTTGCGCCAACTCGCCAGCGCCCGCCGCTGGGACGATTACCTGCGCGATGCCGTTCCCAGCCGCGACCCGACTTTCGAATGCTGGCGGCGGCAAGCGTTGCTGAACGCGGGCCAAAGCGAAGCCGCCTTGCGGGACTTCGCCACGCTTTGGCGGCGCGGTAGTTCGCTGCCCAGCGCCTGCGATCCCGTGATCGCGGTCTGGCAGGTCGAAGGCAATCCCACATCCGAACTCCGTTGGCAACGCTTCGCGCTGGCGATGACGGCGGGGGACATGGGACTTGCGCGGTTTTTACGAACGGACATGTCGGCCACCGACCAGGAGCTGGCGGACGCCTGGCTGGCGGTCGCCGACGATCCGACCCTGGTTCTCGACGCTGCCCGGTTCAAGGCCGGCGATCCGCGCGTTCCAGCGATTCTGGCGGACGGTCTGAGTCGCTGGCGGCGGCGCGATGCGCTGGCAGCCTTGGCCGCGCTCGATGTACTCAAGACACGCGACCCGTCGCTGGCTCCGCATCTAGCCATCGAAGAGCGGCTATTAGCCTTGTGGATCGCCAGCGACTACCACCCAAGCGCACTGGCACGATTGGCCGCCTTGCCGGAGACGGTGGTCGATCAGGATGTGCGGGAATGGCGAATTCGGGTCTGTTTACGACAAGGCGACTGGCCAGCGGCTCTACACTGGCTCGATCGCTTGCCTCCCGAAGAACGCGATAGTCCGCGCTGGCAATACTGGCGAGCTCGGGCACTGGAATCGCTCGGCCAGATCGAACCCGCCCAATCCATCTATCGGCGCATTGCCAACCAACGGGACTATTACGGTTTTCTGGCCGCCGATCGGCTCGGTGTCTCCTACACCATGACCAATACGCCGCTGTCGGTTTCGCCCACTGAACTGGACGCACTGCTGGCCCGTTCCCTCGGTCTGCAACGGGCGCGGGAATTGTACATTCTGGGTCGCGAATGGGAAGCCGACGCCGAATGGCGACAAGCCACCCAGGCGTTCGATCCAGCGACACTCAAGCAAGCGGCGCGACTGGCCCATCGTTGGGAGTGGTATCACCAGGCGATCATCACCATTGCCCGCGCCGAACATTGGGATGATCTGGAACTGCGCTTTCCGCTGGCTTATCGCGATGAGGTGATGACGAATGCCAAGACCGATGCCATGGACCCAGCCTGGGTCTATGCGGTCATCCGACAAGAAAGCGCTTTTCGCGCCGACGCCCGTTCCCCGGTTGGGGCGCTGGGGTTGATGCAAATGATGCCCGCGACCGGACAGCAAATTGCCCGGGATTTGCAGGATGTCGTCGATACGCCCAACCTGCGCCAACCGAAGACCGGTATCCGTTATGGCGCGCATTATCTGCGCCGAATGTTGGAACGATTGCAGGATAACCCGACACTGGCCACCGCCGCCTATAACGCCGGTCCCAACAAAGTGATGCAGTGGTTACCCGCCGACCATCCGCTACCCGCCGATGTCTGGGCGGAAACCATTCCCTACCGGGAAACCCGGACCTATGTACAGCGGGTTATGGAATACGCCGCTGTCTATCGGCATCTGCTGGGCTTGGAAGGAGATCCAAAGGCCACCCTCAGCGCCGGGATGAAACCGGTGCTACCGCCGGAACCCGACAAGCAAGCTGGCTAGACGCGCTTACAGTGCGCCACAGGAAATAAGAGCCTATTCACAAAGTTGCCAAGCGCTTGAGGATGAGGTTTGAGGCCAGGAAGTGGATCATGGCTTCGGAGGTTTTAGGGTTGTGCTCATAGTCTTTGGATAGACGGCGGTACCCGTTGAACCAACCGAAGGTTCGTTCGACGATCCAGCAGTTGGGTAAGACTTTGAACTTGTGGAGTTCTGGGCGTTTGACGACTTCCAGAACATGGCCGAACATGGATTTACCCCAGTCGATGACGCCTTGTTGGTAGCCACCATCGACAAGGATTTTGAGGAGATGAGGCAAGGCAACAAACAGGCGGATCAGCACGAGATGAGCGCCGCGGCTCTCGAAAATGCCCGCTGAATGAACCGGCAACAGCCAAGACATTCCCCATGACATCCACGGCTAGATGGCGTTTGCGCCCTTTCGTCTTCTTGCCACCGTCATGGCCGCGCTGCCCCCTTTTTGCACCGTCTTCACAGACTGGCTGTCGATGATTCCCAGCGTCGGATCGGGGTTGCGCCCCGCCTTGATGCGCACCCGCTTGCGCAACTCGCGCAGGATCTTTTCCCATAACCCGCTGTTCCGCCAACGCCAGAAAGCCACATAGACGCTTCGCCACGGCGGAAAATCTTTTGGCAACAAACGCCATTGGCATCCCGTTCGCCGCACATACCAGATCGCATCGACCATTCGCCTCAAAGAATGCTTGCGCGGACGTCCCTTTTGCTTCGGCTCTGGAAAAGGAGCCAAAATCGCCCATTCCTCGGCGCTGATATCCGTTCCATACCCCATGCCATTCCCTCCAAAACTGAATGTAACGACGGGTATGGCTCAAATCCTCAGACTGTGTGAACAGGCTCTAAGAGCGGTCTTTGCTACGGTCTGAAAATGTGGTCGATCTCAACAACCATCGCAGCGATACAACCACTTGAATTGGCGGAGAGGGCGGGATTCGAACCCGCGTGGGGCGGCTAAGCCCCCATCCGATTTCGAGTCGGCGCCGTTATGACCGCTTCGGTACCTCTCCGGGAAGAATCACTTGGAGCAAACGCAGAAGAGTTTTATATTCTACCGCATGGAGAAATGCGGTAGAGCTGCGTATTCTACCGCATGAAGGAATTTTGCCAATCCCTATGTGTAATCCCCGCCAGCTCCCGGTCGCAAAACCCAGTTGGCGGGGAGGACCCTTGCCTGCCGTGCTGACGCGATGAAACTGGCCATCCCCACCGCCACCCCTCATTTCCCGGACAACCCGCCAACGAGCGACGACGAATCGGAGTCCGAACCTATTGGAGCGGTCTTGCTATCGGGCTTTCTCAGATGGCTGCGGCACTTTGCCATTTACATGGGCGCGGTCCTAGCCACCTGTGCGATCGGTTTGTTCTTCCTCTGGCAAATTCCTATCGTGCATGAGTTACCGCAATTGCTCAATAGTGGTGAGGGAGTTTCCAGTCTTCTCGCGGCGGCGACGCCAAGCTCCCGACCAACCGCTCGGCTGAGAGACACGCCATCCCAACCGACCACCGCCTCTGTCGCGCCTGCGGATTCGCCACCTGCCACCGCCGCGAATCCCGCTGATGGTCCCGATGCCACCCCGACCACCCCGGACCCTCAACCGGACGACGCACCGGACAGCCCAACCGCATCCACCGACACGCCGGCCGCGCCTCCCGTCGAGGAAATCGCCCCTCCCCAAACGCCGCAGGCGGAAATCGAACAGTTGCTCGCCGAGGCTCAGCAACAGATGGACAGCCGCCGAATCACCGCTCCCGCCAGCGGCAACGCCCTGAATACCTACCGGCATGTACTGGAACTGCAGCCTGAAAACCCGGTGGCGCTTGCCGGCATCCAGCGCATCGCCGCTTACTATCAGAATGCGGCGGAACAGAGCCTGCGACAGGGACAACCGGATGAAAGCCTGGCCTACCTCGGCCGTGGGCTGCGCGCCGCGCCCAACGATCAGGCGCTACTCAACCTGCGCCGCGAAGCCCAACTGGCCAAACAGCAGGTGCAGGAAGCACAGGAAGAACAAGCTTTGCTGGAAGAAGCACGCCGCCAACAGGCCGAACGACAGCAGCGGGAAGAACTCCAGCGCCGCGAGATGGAAACACAACAACCCTGGTGGCAACAACCGCCCAACTATCAAAACAACAGCGGCTTCAATCAACGTTAAGTTGGGAGTCCTCGCCGGTCGCGGGCTTGATCCGGCGAGCACGGAAAAACTCCCGCAATAACAGCCCGCATTCCTCAGCGAGCACGCCACCCCTCACCACGCACCGATGGTTGAGCCAGGGCGATTGCAGCAGATCGAATACCGTACCCGCCGCGCCGGCGCGTGGATCGGTCGCGCCGAACACCACCCGCACCACCCGCGCATGCACGAGAGCGCCGGCGCACATCGGACAGGGTTCCAGCGTCACGTACAGCGTGCTGTCCACCAAACGGTAATTACCGGTTCGCTCCGCAGCCGCCCGCAGCGCCAGCACTTCGGCGTGGGCGGTCGGATCGCAGCCACCGATCGGGCGGTTCCAGCCCTCGCCGATCTTCTCGCCATCCCGCACCAGCACCGCCCCGACCGGTACCTCGCCGGCCGCCGCCGCTCGCCGCGCCAGATCCAGTGCTTGATCCATCCAATACCGATCCTGCTCGGCACCCGATGCCTGGCTTTTCGCATCCATGTTGCTGCTTCACGAATCCCGCCCATGCCCGGCGCGGGATTTACTCCCACTCTATGGTGGCCGGCGGCTTGCCGGACACGTCGTAGACCACCCGCGAAATACCGCGCACTTCGTTGATGATGCGCCGCGACACCAAATCCAAAAATTCGTAGGGTAGATGCGCCCAGCGGGCGGTCATGAAATCCACTGTCTCGACCGCGCGCAAGGCGATCACGTAATCGTAGCGACGACCGTCGCCCATCACTCCGACCGACTTGACTGGCAGGAATACCGCGAACGCCTGGCTGACTTGGTCGTATAAATCGTGCCGGCGCAATTCCTCGATGAAAATGTGATCGGCCCGGCGCAGCGGCTCGGCATAGTCCCCGCGCACCTCGCCCAGAATACGCACTCCCAGCCCCGGTCCCGGAAACGGATGGCGGTAAACCATTTCGGACGGCAACCCCAGTTCCACCCCCAAGCGGCGCACCTCGTCCTTGAACAACTCCCGCAGCGGTTCGATCAGCTTCAACCGCATCGCCGCCGGCAAGCCGCCGACGTTATGATGGGATTTGATGACATGCGCCTTGCCGGTCTTGGCGCCGGCCGATTCGATCACGTCGGGATAAATGGTGCCTTGGGCCAACCATTGCACATCGCGCAAGCTGGCCGCCTGCTCTTCGAAAATCGTCACGAACAACCCGCCGATGATCTTGCGCTTCTGCTCGGGGTCGGTAATGCCCGTCAAGGCGTTCAGAAAACGCGCCCCGGCGTCCACTCGGATCACCCGCACCCCGAGATGCTGGCCAAAGGTCGCCATCACCTGATCGCCCTCGTGCAGACGCAGCAGGCCGGTATCCACGAATACACAGGTCAACTGGCTGCCGATGGCCCGATGCAACAGCGCCGCCACCACCGAGGAGTCCACCCCGCCGGACAGCGCCAGCAGCACCTCGTCACCGCCCACCCGCGCACGGATGGCGGCGATACTATCCTCAATGATGTTGCCGGTGGTCCACAACGCCGCGCAGCCGCAGATATCCAACACGAAACGCCGCAGAATGCGCTCACCCTGGCGGGTATGCGTCACTTCGGGATGAAACTGCACCCCGTACCAGCGTCGATCCTCGTCGGCCATGCCGGCGATCGGGCAGGTTGCGGTGCTGGCGATGCGGGTAAAACCGGGCGGCAAGCCGACCACCTGATCGCCGTGACTCATCCACACATCCAGCAGGCCGTAACCTTCCGGGCTGGCGTGATCCTCGATGTCGCGCAGCAGGGCGGAATGGGCGTGAGCGCGCACCTGGGCGTAACCAAATTCCTGATGGTCGGCCGACTCCACCCGACCACCCAACTGTACCGCCATGGCCTGCATGCCGTAGCAGATGCCCAGCAGTGGCGTGTCCAATTCCAGGACGGCCTGGGGAATGCGCGGGCCGTCGGCCACGGTGGTCGATTCCGGGCTGCCCGACAGGATGACCCCTCGCGGGCGAAACTCGCGCAATGCCGCCGGGTCGGCGTCGTAGGGTTGAATTTCGCAGTAGACGCCAATCTCCCGCACCCGGCGGGCGATCAGTTGGGTGTACTGAGCACCGAAGTCGACGATCAGAATGCGGTCGAGGTGGATGTCGCGAGCAGTCATGTTCAATCCACCCGGTAGTTCGGTGCTTCCTTGGTGATGCTCACGTCGTGGACGTGGCTTTCGCGCATCCCGGCGCTCGTCACCCGGGTAAACGCCGGTTTGACCCGCATCTCGGCGATATCCCAGCAACCGACGTAACCCATGCTGGAACGCAGGCCACCCATCATTTGATTGATGATGGCCAACACGCTGCCCTTGTAGGGCACCCGACCCTCGATGCCTTCCGGCACCAATTTCTCCACCGCACTGCCCTCCTGAAAATAACGATCGCTGGAACCGTGCTGCTGGGTCATGGCACCGATCGAACCCATGCCGCGGTAAGATTTGTAGGACCGCCCCTGATAGAGTTCCACTTCGCCGGGTGCTTCCTCGGTGCCGGCAAACAAGCTGCCGATCATGACCGAATGGGCACCGGCGACGATGGCCTTGGCCAAATCGCCGGAATAGCGCACACCGCCGTCGGCGATCACCGGCACGTCGCAATCGTGCAGCGCCTCGGCGACGTTGGCCACGGCGCTGATTTGCGGCACGCCGACCCCGGCGATGATGCGGGTGGTGCAGATCGAACCGGGACCGATCCCGACCTTGACCGCGTCCGCGCCCGCCTCCACCAGATCGCGGGCGGCGGCGGCGGTGGCGATATTGCCGCCGATCACCTGCACCTGGGGAAAATGCTGCTTGACCCAGCGCACCCGATCCAGCACGTTGCGGGAATGGCCGTGGGCGGTGTCCACCACCAGCACGTCGGCGCCGGCGCTCACCAGGGCCGCCACCCGCTCCTCGGTATCGCCACCGGTGCCGACCGCCGCGCCGGCGCGCAAGCGCCCCCATTCGTCCTTGCAAGCCAGCGGGAAGTCGCTGGACTTCTGAATGTCCTTCACCGTGATCATGCCGCGCAACTGGAAACGATCGTTGATCACCAGCACTTTTTCGATGCGATGCTTGTGCAGCAGGGCGACGATTTCCTCGCGACCCGCGCCTTCCAAGACCGTCACCAACCGTTCCTTTGGGGTCATGACGGCGCTAACCGGTGCGTCCAGGTTGTGTTCGAAGCGCAGGTCGCGGCTGGTAACGATTCCGGTCAGATCCTCGCCGTCGACCACCGGCACGCCGGAGATGTGGTGAGCGCGAGTCAGCGCCAGCACTTCGCGGATGGTGGCGTTCGGCCCGGTGACGACAGGGTCGTTGATGACTCCGGTCTCGTACTTTTTCACCCGCCGCACTTCTTGCGCCTGTTTCTCAACTGGCATGTTCTTGTGGATAATGCCGATACCCCCCTCCTGGGCCAAGGCAATGGCCAGCCGTGACTCCGTGACCGTATCCATCGCCGCCGACACCAATGGGATGTTGAGGCTGATCGTGCGAGTCAATTGGGTCTTGAGGCTGACATCCTTGGGCAGCACCGTGGAATAGGCCGGCAGGAGCAGGACATCATCGAAGGTCAGGGCTTCTTGAACGATTCGCATGGCGGGACCTCAAGACTTAGCGAAAATAAACGGATTAGTGTATTCCGCAACACTCGACCGGTAAATAGAAATTTGGCCAAACCGATCAGGGTCGCCGCGCTGTCAGCGTGGTCACTCTCGAAACGCCTTCGACACTCACAATAAATCCATATTCTCACCATGACAGCCACCGATCAGCCCTTTTCCAACACCAGCGGCATGCCGGCGCTCGATCAAAGACACCGCTTCAGCGACGCTGAAATCAGCGCGGTGTACAAAGCCATCGCCCTGCGCCGAGATATTCGCCATTTTCAGCACGGTCACGTCCCGGAAGAACAACTCGCGCGCCTGCTGGCGGCGGCGCATCAAGCGCCGAGCGTGGGATTCATGCAGCCCTGGCGTTTCATCCGCATTACCGACGCGAACTTGCGGCGTGCCATTCACGCCCAGATCGAGAAAGAACGCATCCGCACCGCTCGCGCCCTGGGCGAGCGCGAGAACGACTTCATGCGCCTCAAGGTCGAGGGCGTGCTGGATTGCGCAGAAGTGCTGGTGGCGGCGCTGATGGATGGCCGGGAACGACATGTCTTCGGTCGGCGCACGCTGCCGGAAATGGATCTGGCTTCGGTGGCCTGCGCCATCCAAAACCTGTGGTTGGCGGCACGCGCCGAGGGTCTGGGGATGGGATGGGTCTCGCTGTTCGACCCCGACGCGCTGGCCGAGCTGCTGGGCATGCCGTCGGGGGCGCGACCCGTGGCGGTGCTCTGTCTGGGACCGGTCGAGTGCTTCTATGAAAAACCCATGCTGGAACAGGAAGGCTGGGCACAGCGCCAGCCGCTGAGTGAATTGGTCAGCGAAAACGGGTGGCCAGGATAATCGCCACATCGAATACCTTTAACCATTCACTTGTCTCGAATAAATGATAATTGGCGGCATATCGATTCAATAGGAGCCAACCAATGGAAACTCGCTATGACTTACTTTTCCAAGGCCAGATAGCACCCAATTTTTCTTCCGAAGACGCAAAACGCAATCTGGCAAAGTTATTACGGCGGGAACCGGCTGAAATCGAATCGCTCTTTTCCGGGAAGCCTCATTTTCTGCGACGGGGCTTGGAAGCAGACGCCGCCTATCGGTATCAAGGAGCGATGAAACACGCCGGCCTCGTATGCCGGCTGGTTCCGAGCGACGAAATCGCGCCGGCGGCGCCATCGCCCCCACCGGCGGTGACCAGCGGACCCACTCTACTGGATAAAAAACCGGATACACCCAGGCCAGCCTCGACCTTGCTGGACAAAAAGCCGGCCCGTTCCACACTGACCCTCGAATCACTATCTGATGATTCCTCTCGCGCAACCGAACCCGCTTCCGCCGAATCGCCCAATGTATCGCCCACCCTCACCGAATGCCCCAAGTGTCGTTATCACGCCCGCAGTCCTCAGGATGAGTTGATTTCCCAAGGCGTGTGTCCCGCCTGCGGGTTAATCATCGCCAAGTACCTGCAACTCCAAGCGGAAAGGAATCGACCTCCCGCCAGCCGCCGCGTCACCACAGCGTCTGCTTCTGGTGCGCGAAGCGCCGAACCGAATTCAAACGTGCTGTATTTCGACGAACTACCGCCCGGCTCGCTCAAGCTGATGTCCCTGGAGTTCACTCTGCCACCCGAAATCACTCTACCCAATCACCCGAAACGCGCGCCCGCTGCTTCCTTCAAGCGGCGCTTCCTGGCGGGGGTCGCCACTTATTGCAGCCTTGGATTTCTCATGGTGGGGCCGATCTTATTAAGCATGGTTCTGTTGCTTGTCCTTCTCAACATGGCCCTGAGTGGAGCGGACGATCTCGATTCCGCAAGGAAGACGATCAAGAGTTTCGAAAACTACGAACTCATTATCAAAATCAGTCTGTGGCTGTGGGGATTATGGATTGGACTCATTTATTTACCTGGAAAATGGGATGGTTTGACCTACGGCCAGCGGCTGATGCGAATCGCACCGGTGCGAAAGGACGACGACATAGCAACCCTGCCCGATACTGGAACTCTCCTTCAGCGACTCGCCGGCAATATCATGGCCTTTTTTCTCTGGGTATTACTCTGGCCTGTGGCGTTACTCTGGTTACTGTTCGGTCGCAGTAGACACAGCCTCGCCGACCGACTTTCCGACTGCCGGCAAATCGAAGTCGGGGCGGCTCCCGACAGTCCGGTACTGAAAGCGCTTTCACCAATAGCCTACGGAATTCTCCTGGGTCTCGCGGCAGCCGTTCCACTGGTCTTTCTGAGTAACTGCACGGTCAACACCCTCCAGAAAGTAGCGGCGGGTAAGACATCGTCCAGTTTCAGCGAACAAATGTTAGGAAAAGAACCCCTCGATCAGCAAAAGATTGAAGCGACGCTGATGGCGCGTGCGGAATCAAAACTTTCACCTACCGAAACTCTTGGACAACTGGTGAATATGCAACATCAATACCACACTCACCACCAACGCTATTCGGAGGCCATTGAAGAGTTGTTCCTGGAGTCATCCCATCCTCAAACACCGAAACTATTGGCCTTGTTGATACGGCAGCAACAAATGCAACGACTGAAAATGCAATTGACCGCGAATGGTTTCAAAATCGGCTTACGCCGCGACGAAGGTTGGCACATCGCGACAGAACAAGGGTATGAGGGCGTACAATCCAGTTTTTAGACGCGCCTCCTTGCAATGCCATCCAATCGCAACATCCACACCGTCTCCGAACTGACGCAAGCAGCTCGCTGGCTGCTGGAGCAACACTTTCCCGATGTCTGGGTACAGGGCGAGGTCTCCAACCTGTCCCGTCCATCCTCGGGGCACCTCTACTTCTCGCTCAAGGACGCCCGGGCACAGATCCGCTGTGCGCTGTTTCAGAATCGCGCCCTGCTGTTCCGCGATTGCCCGCGCAACGGCCAGCAGGTGCTGGTACGGGGCCGCGTCAGCTTGTACGAACCGCGCGGCGATTTCCAGATCAACGTCGAGTATGTGGAGGAAGCCGGCACCGGCGCGCTGCGGCGGGCTTACGACGAACTGCGGCTGCGGCTGGAACGGGAAGGGCTGTTCGCGCCGGCCCGCAAAAAAGCCCTGCCCCGCTTTCCTCGGCGAATCGGCGTGATCACCTCGCCCAGCGGCGCGGCGCTGCGTGATGTATTGAGCGTGCTGCGCCGCCGGTTTCCCACACTGCCGGTCCTGCTTTATCCGGTGCCGGTGCAAGGCGACGGCGCGGCGGAACGCATTGCCGCGACCATCCGACTGGCATCCGAACGTCGGGATTGCGACGTGCTGCTGTTGACGCGCGGCGGCGGCTCGCTGGAAGACTTGCAGGCCTTCAACGAAGAAATCGTCGCCCGGGCGATTATCGACTGCGCCGTCCCACTGGTCAGCGGCATCGGTCACGAAACCGACGTCACCATCGCCGACTTCGCCGCCGATCTACGCGCGCCCACCCCCACGGCGGCGGCCGAACTGGCCAGCCCCGATCGCCAGGAATGGTCGCGCGCGACGCGTTTGCTGGCGGAGCGGCTGGAACGCGCGTTGCGGCGGCACTTGAGCGAGCGGCGCCAGCGGCTACACCCACTGGTGGCGCGGCTGGAACGACTGCAACCGCGACGCCGTCTGCACGATCATGCGCAACGGCTGGACGAACTGGACCAACGGCTACGGCAAGCCCTGAACAACCGTCTGGGCCGCGAGCGCCTGCGGCTGGTCGGACTGAGAACGCGCCTGCGGACGCAGGCTCCGACGGCACGATTGCGCTCGGCTCGTCAGCAGTTGCGGGCGCTGGCGCTGCGCCAAAACGCGACCCTGCGTCAGTGTTTCCAGACTGCCCGTCAACACCTGCAAAACCTGAGTGGCGCCCTACATGCCCTGAGCCCACTGGCCACCCTGCGGCGCGGTTATGCGATCGTGCGCCGATACCCGGACGGGACCATCGTCCGGCGGGCCGACCCACTCCAGATCGGCGACCCGGTGGAAGCCTTGCTGGGCTCCGGTCGTTTGCGCTGCACGATCACCGCCATCGATGTCGAGAATCGGGCACCATCGTCCGCTATCGGGACCGATCCCGAGGAACCATGACCATGCGCCGCTTGGGATTGTTACTGCTCGTCTGCGCGCTGGGTGCCTACTGGGCCTGGCACAACCGCCCCATCGAGCGCTCGCCCGGCGTGCTGGCGCCGGACCCGCCCTCGCAACGACTGCTCGATGCCGGAGCACCGGTTTTTCAGAAAGGCCGCTACCACATCAAGGCGTTGGCGGAATTCACGCTCGAAGCCCGCGTGCTGGGCCGGGAGGATTACCGCTTCGATAGCGGTGCGGATCTCGCGCCGCTCGATCTGGCGCTGGGTTGGGGGCCGATGTCGGACAGCAGTGTGCTGGAGCGAATCGACATCCAACAACGCCACCGCTTCTATTACTGGCACGTCAACGATTTTTTCATCCCGCGCCGGGACATCGAAACCCACAGCGCCAACATGCATCTGATTCCCGCGACCGGGTATGTCGCCGACCGGTTGAAATTAATCCGCCCCGGTCATATTGTCAGCCTGCGCGGCTATCTGGTTGAAGCCCACCGCGACGACGGCTGGCAATGGCGCAGCTCACTGAGCCGCGAGGACACCGGTAACGGCGCCTGCGAACTGATCTGGGTGGAAACCGTGGCATTGCGCTGATGGTCGCGCTATCCCGGCCTTGGGCGACAATCGCCTCGCCCGTCGCCGGTCCGACCGCGCACCTTTTTCAATTGTACTTTTTCACCCAACAGGAATCATTGCCATGAAACTGGACTTGATCAGCCGCTATCCGGAAACCACGCCCGAGCCAACCCCGTTGCTGTTCGTGCATGGCTCGTTCTCGGATGCCCGAGTCTGGGATGAAAATTTCCTGCCCTACTTCGCCCGCCGGGGTTATGCGGCGCATGCCGTCAGCTTGCGTGGCCACGGTCGCAGCGAGGGCCACCAGCACCTGCACACCTGGCGGCTGAGCGATTACGTCGCCGACCTGACCCAGGCGGTGGCGACCCTGCCGGCTCCGCCGGTGCTGATCGGCCATTCGATGGGCGGCATGGTGCTTCAGAAATACCTGGAAACCCATCCCGAGATACCGGGCGCGGTGCTGATGGCCTCGGTGCCGCCACAGGGCCTGCTGCCGAGCAACCTGCACATGGCCATGCGGCACCCGTTCCTGTTCCAGCAGATGGCGCTGTTCTCGCTGCTCGGTCCCAGCTTCGGCTCGCCTGAGATGATGCGGCGATTGCTGTTTTCCCAGGACATGCCCCTCACAAAGCTACGCGAGTATTTCGACTACATCCAGGCGGAATCGCAAGTGGTGTCGCTGGACATGATGGGCATCAACCCGCTGCGGCTGAAACCGGAACAACTGCGGCTGCCGATCCTGGTGCAGGGCGCGCAACACGATGTGTTCATCTCGCCGGCCATGGTCCGGGAGACCGCCCGCTTCTACCGTACCGAAGCCCAGATCATCCCCAACATGGCGCACGCCATGATGTTGGAACTGAACTGGCAAGAGGCGGCGGACGCCTTGCTAAGCTGGCTGGAACAGGTGGTCGCCGCCCGCCCGGCCGCCGCGGCCTGAAAGCAACGCGCCCTCGCCCCAGTCCTTGCCCGGAGAGGGGGCGCATCCCGCCTACCCATCCCGCAGTAAGCGCCGCAGGATTTTGCCGACATTGCTTTTGGGCAGTTCGGCGCGGAACTCGACCCGCCGCGGCACTTTGTAGCTGGTCAGGTGCTGGCGGCAGTGTGCGATCAGCGCCTCGGCGGTCAGCGCGGGGTCCTTGGCCACCACCACGATCTTGACCGCCTCGCCCGACTTCTCGTCCGGCACACCGACCGCGGCGGCTTCCAGTACGCCCGGATGCAGAGCGACCACGTCCTCGATCTCGTTGGGATAGACGTTGAAACCGGACACCAGGATCATGTCCTTCTTACGATCCACGATCCGCACGTAGCCGCGCTCGTCGACATAGCCCACGTCGCCGGTGCGAAGATAACCGTCAGCGGTCATGACCTTGGCGGTTTCCTCGGGTCGATTCCAGTAGCCGCGCATCACCTGCGGGCCACGAAGGCACAGCTCGCCGACCTGGTCCACGCCGATGCCCAACTCGCGACCCTCGTCGTCGCGCACCGACAGTTCGGTGGACGGAATGGGCAGGCCGATGCTGCCGTTGTATTCCTGGAGGGTCAGCGGATTGATGCAGGCCGCCGGCGAGGTTTCGGTCAGGCCGTAGGCCTCGATCAGCAACATGCCGGTCACTCGCTTCCAGTTTTCCGCCACCGCCCGCTGCACCGCCATGCCGCCGCCCAGGCTGATCTTGAGCGCGCTGAAATCCAGTCGCTCGAAACCGGGCGCGTGCAGCAGGCCGTTGAACAGCGTGTTCACCCCGGTGATGACGGTGAAGCGGACCTTGGCCAGCTCCTTGACGAAGCCCGGCATGTCGCGGGGGTTGGTGATCAGGATATTGTGGCCACCCACCTTCATGAAGGTCAGGCAATTGGCGGTCAGCGAGAAGATGTGATACAGCGGCAACGCGGTAATGACAGTCTCCTCGGCCAATCGGGAAACAGGACTGAGCCAAGCCGACGCCTGTTGCAGATTCGCCACCAGATTGCCGTGAGTCAGCATCGCACCCTTGGATACGCCGGTGGTGCCACCGGTGTATTGCAGAAACGCCAGATCGTCATGCGTCAGCGGCACCTCCCGCAAGGTTTGTTTCGCGCCCACCGCCAGTGCCCGCCGAAATGGCACGGCACCTGGAATATGCCAGGCCGGCACCATTCTCTTGAGGTACTTGACCACGAAGTTGGCCAACGGACGCTTGGGGAAGGGGAACAAATCGCCCAACTGAGTGGTGACGATGGTCTTGACCGGCGTCCGGTCCAGCACCTCCTGCAAGGTGTGGGCAAAATTTTCCACGATGACGATGGCGGCCGCGCCGGAGTCCTTGAGCTGATGTTCCAGTTCGCGCGGCGTGTACAGCGGGTTGACGTTAACCACCGTCAAGCCGGCCCGCAACGCGCCGAACACGGCGATCGGATATTGCAGGACATTGGGCATCATGATGGCGACCCGCTCGCCCTTGCCCAACCCCCGTCCTTGCAGGTAGGCACCAAAATCACGGCTGATCCGGTCGATGTCCCGATAGCGCAAGGTCACGCCCATATTGGAATAGGCCGGCAAATCGGCAAAGCGCCGGCAGCTTTTTTCCAGAATGTCCCTTAGGGATGCAAATTCGTTCAGGTCGATTTCGGCCGGCACCCCTTCCGGATACTCGCGCAGCCAGATTCTTTCCACTTGGTTTTCCTCCTGCATTTGTATTTTATTAGATGGCCCGGCCGGATGGGACCACTGGAAAATAATGCAAATCCACCCACAATTAACGGGAAATCCCATCTTCTCCCATTTCGATGCCCCACCCGAGCCCACCGGCACCCATGAAGACCCGAGACCGCATCCTGCAGACCAGTCTATGGCTCTTCAACGAATGCGGTGAACCTCGCATCACCACCAATCATATCGCTGACGAAATGGACATCAGTCCGGGCAATTTGTACTACCACTTCCGCAACAAGGACGAAATCGTCGCCCTGTTGTTCCAGCAATTCGAGCGACGCATGGAAGCAGCCCTACAGGCACCCCAGCGCCGCGTCCCGGACATGGAAGACATGTGGCTCTACCTGCATCTGGTTTTCGAAACCATTTGGGAATACCGCTTCCTCTACCGCGACCTGAACAGCATTCTGAACCGCAGCAAGAAACTGCGAACTCATTTTCGTCGCATCCTGGAGCACAAGATGAGTACCGCCACCGCCATCTGCCTGGGTTTGGTGGAAGCCGGCATCATGACCGCCACTCGTGAAGACATCACGGCGCTGACCCGCAACATCGCGGTGGTGGCCACGTACTGGTTGAACTTCCAGAGTATCGGCACCGGCACCGTCGCGCCAAACTGCGATAGCGACAGTAACCACCTCGCTTGTGGCGTCTACCAGGTACTATCGCTGGTCAGCCCCTTCCTCAACGACCAGGCCCGGCAGTTGCTGGGCCAAATCAGCCGGGAATATCTGAGCTGAAGCGGCTCGTCCCGGCCGGAGGGCAAATACGCCATGGCGTCGAGTTCCAACGAGGTCCACCACCGACCATCGGCGTCACCCATTACCTTCTCCCCGGCAACGCCGGGGGATTACTTATTTTTTTGGCATTCAAACGCGATCTCGCGTCGCCAGATTCGATACCAGCTCGGGGACAAAAACCGGCCACGGTCATTGTCCGCCACTCATCGACTGTCTCCTTCGCAATCCCGGATTCACTACGTTTCGGTCCGGGCCATTACCAGTAAGACCAAGATTTTCCAAATGGCCGACCCTATAATTATTTTGTGGCCAAGGCACAGTCGCGACCAGGAGCCAATAGCATGAATTATTTCATCACCGGTGCTTCCGGTTTTATCGGCCGCCGCCTCGTCGAAAAGCTGCTACAGCGCCAGGACAGTCACGTTTATTACCTGATTCTGGAACGCGAACTGCCCATGGTGGAACAGTTACGCCAGCGTTGGGGCAACGCCGCCAACCGTACTTTCCCCATCGTCGGCGACCTGACCCAACCGCGGTTGGGCCTGCCCGACGCCGATCTCGCTTGGCTGAAGGGCAGCATCCATCACCTGATCCACCTAGCGGCGATCTACGATCTCAATGCCAGCGCCGAGATTCAGGAGCAGGTCAACATCGAAGGCACCCGCAACGTAGTCGCCTTTGCCGAGGCGATCGAGGCGGGCTGCTTCCACCTGACCAGCTCCATCGCCGCCGCCGGCCTGTACGAGGGCGTGTTCCGCGAGGACATGTTCGAGGAAGCCGAGAAACTTGATCAGCCCTACTATCGGACCAAGCACGAATCGGAAGGCATCGTCCGACGCGAATGCTTGCGTCCATGGCGAGTCTACCGACCCGGCGCGGTGGTCGGCGATTCGCGCACCGGCGAAATGGACAAGATCGATGGCCCCTACTACTTCTTCAAGCTGATCCAGAAAATACGCAAGCTATTGCCGCCTTGGATGCCCATGATCGGCATCGAGGGCGGCCGCCTGAACCTGGTGCCCGTCAACTTCATCGTCGACGCCATGGACCATATTGCCCACCAACCCGGGCTGGACGGCCAGTGCTTCCATCTGGTGGACCCCAACCCGCACCGGGTCGGCGACATCCTCAACCTGTTCGCCCACGCCGCCCATGCCCCGGAAATGAGCCTGCGCTTCAACGCCCTGATGTTCGCCTTCGTGCCCGACATCATCCAGGCTGGGCTGGCTCGCCTCAAGCCGGTGCAACGCATCAAGGATCAGATCCTCAAGGATCTCGGCATTCCACCGGACGTCATGGGCCTGATCAACTACCCCACCCGCTTCGACTGCCGCGAAACGCTCAAGGCGCTCCAGGGCACCGACATCGCCGTACCGCCGCTGGAAACCTACGCTTGGCGGTTGTGGGACTATTGGGAGCGCCATCTCGACCCCGATCTGTTCATCGACCGCAGTCTGAGCGGCGCGGTCAAGAACAAAGTGGTGATGATCACCGGCGCCTCCGCCGGCATCGGCAAGGCCGCCGCGCTCAAGATCGCCGAAGCCGGCGCCAAGACCCTCATCGTCGCCCGTACCGAGGAAAAACTACTGGACACCCAACGGGACATCGAGGAACGCGGCGGCCAAGCTTTCATCTACATCGCCGACGTCGCCGACATCGCCTCCTGCGATGCGCTGCTGCGGCGGGTACTGGACGATCACGGTGGGGTGGATATCCTGGTCAACAACGCCGGCCGCTCGATTCGCCGCGCCATCGAGAATTCGCTGGATCGCTTCCACGACTACGAACGCACCATGCAGCTCAATTACTTCGGCGCGCTGCGGCTGATCATGGGGTTCATCCCCAGCATGCTGCAAAAGAAGCGCGGCCACATCATCAACATCTCTTCGATCGGCGTGCTCAGCAATGCGCCGCGTTTTTCGGCCTATGTCGCCTCCAAGGCGGCGCTGGACGCCTTTTCGCGCTGCGCGGCGGCCGAGTTTTCCGACAGCGGCATCGAATTCACCACCATCAACATGCCCCTGGTGCGCACCGCGATGATCGCACCAACCAAGATCTACGAGCATGTACCCACCCTCAGTCCCGAGGAAGCGGCGGATCTGATCGTGCAGGCCATCATCGATCGGCCGGAACGCATCGCCACCCGGGTTGGCATCTTCGCCCAGGTGCTGCACGCCGTGGCGCCCAAGGTTTACGCCGTGATCATGAACACCGCCTTCCGCCTGTTCCCCGAATCGAGCGCGGCCAAGAGTCAACAACCCGATATCCAGGAGCCATCGCTGGAGCAGATTTCCTTCGCGCAACTCACCCGCGGCATTTATTGGTGACCACCCCACCAATCGGCCACGATTGCCGCGGCGATTGGCCATAATTACCAGAGGTGGCGCACGGTCCGGGAGTTTTCCAAAATCGACCGGTCAAAACGCTGGCGCGGACCACGCCGCCCACTCGATATCGAAAACCGCTTGTCCGCATAACCCCGGTCAAACCCGTCCCCCAAGATTGCGGTACGAACCGGCCTTTCGTTGCAAACCACCCGTGAGAATAAAGCCATGAAGCTGAAAATCGGCGACCCCGCCCCCCAGTTCAACGCCACCGCCACCGACGGCGGCCCGATCAAACTATCCGATTATTTCGGCAAAAAGCTGGTGCTGTATTTTTATCCGATGGACGATACGCCGGGCTGCACCAAACAAGCCTGCTCCCTGCGTGATCACTACCAGGAAATCCAAGATAAGGACGCCTCCATTTTGGGCGTTTCCACCCAGGATGTCGCAGCCCATCAGCGCTTCACCGAGAAATACAATCTCCCCTTCCCATTGGTGGCCGATACCGACGGCGCCGTCAGCCGGGCCTATGGAGCGATCGGTGGCGGCGGCGGCGGGCTGGTGGGAACAGCGATAAACCTGTTCGGCGTCGCTAACCGTATAACCTTCCTCATCGACGAGAGCGGCCACATCGCCCACATCATCGACCACCCCGACACCGCCCATCACGCCGAGGAAATCCTCAAGCTGCTGTAAAGTCGCTGATTAACGACCGCTCCTTGGCCATCTCCGACCCCGATGACGATGAGGAAGCTGGAATTTTGGATTGTTTGTCCCCCGTGGTCGGTAAGATAATTGCGTGGCCCGTCGAAGCGGAGGACGCGGCTCGAACCCGGCACCCGCGCGGTGCCGGAACCCGCTCCGCAACCACCCGTCAGGACTGTCCAGAGTATTGCCGAGGAGATTTGCATGCCCGGGCGATATGCTCGCACCCTCCATCGTTCCTCCAGCCTGGTTCCGGCTTGGGTAACCTCTTTCCGCCCGTCCATCGCAGCCCCCGCTCCACCGGCTGCCGTCACCGGCCCCACCCGGCCGCCGGAGATACCGCTGTGAGTCCGACCCAACTCAGTCCGATCCCCCAGTGGGAACCCGGCACCGCCAGTCAGCAAGGTGGCCGCCACGAACAACAGGACCGCTGGGGAGTTTTTCAACTGCCCAACCAGCGCGCCCTGCTGGCCGTGGTGGCCGACGGCATGGGTGGCCATCTCGATGGTGCCCTGGGCGCCCAGATCGTCATCGACGTGGCCCGGGATTTCATCCAGGATCTGCCGATCCCGCTGCTCGACGACCCCAGCGCCGCGCTCGACCACCTATGCCAACAGATGCACGACACCATCAACTTGCAGTCGGAAACGGCCCGCAGCACCGTGGTGATGGTCTGGCTCGACCACGACGGCGCCCATTGGCTGAACATCGGCGATAGCCGGCTCTATCATTTCCGCCGAGGCCGGCGCCTGATGCGCACCCGCGATCACTCCGCCGTGCAGCTCTTGATGGATATGGGGGAAATCGACGAATCGCAAATGGCGACCCATCCGGCGCAGAACCGGATCTACCGTTGCTTGGGTGGCGAGGAACATCCCAGGCCCGACAAAGGCCAATTTGCCGTCCAGCCCGGCGATTTGCTGGTGCTGTGCTCGGATGGCATCTGGGAGCACATCGCCGAGACCGAATTCTGGAGCGCCGCCGCCGACCACGATCCGGCCACCGCCGCCCATCTGCTGGCCGAACAGGCGGCGCGACGCGGTGGGACAATGGCGGATAACGCCACTTTGGTTTTGCTGCGCGCGGGCACGGGCATTGCCGCCGACAACCACAGGTCCTGGCTGCGACGTCTGTCAGCGGGTCTGGCATCCTTGTTCGATCGCGGCCGCTAGTACCATCGGTTTGTCGGTGCCTTCCCGACCCGCCGCGCCCATCAACCAAACGGAAACTCGATGACCGAGGAAACGAACGCATTGCCCAGAGGTTTCAGCCTGCACCGCTACCAGATCGATGGCGTGCTGGGCGCTGGCGGCTTCGGTATCACTTATCGGGCAATGCACGAGGCGTTGGAAAACGAGGTCGCCATCAAGGAATACTTCCCGGCCGAGTGGGCGTACCGTGACCACAATGGTACGACCGTCCGCCCCAACGCCCAAGGCCAGATCCCGGCCAAAAGCGGCGAGCCGCCTTCCTACGATTGGGGTCTGCAGCGTTTCCTGGACGAAGCCAAGATTCTGGTCCAGATCAACCACCCCTGCGTGGTGCGCGTGCGCGACTACTTTACGGCCAACGGCAGCGCCTACATCGTCATGGAGTTCGAGGAAGGGGAATCGATGAGCGCCCTGCTGCAACGGGGCGGCATCCTGCCCGAGGGCGAACTGCGCCGCTTGTTGGCCGACGTGCTGCCCGCGTTGGAAGCCGTCCACGGCCAGGGCTACCTGCACCGCGACCTCAAACCCAGCAACCTCTACCTGCGCAAGGCCGACGGCCACGTCATGCTCATCGACTTCGGCGCCGCGCGCCAAGCGCTGGGCCGGCGCAGCCGCAGCGTCACCAGCGTGGTGACGCCGGGCTATTCGCCGATCGAGCAATATGTCACGGTCGGCGAAGATTACGGGCCGTGGACCGATATCTACGCGCTTGGCGCCGTGCTGTACCGCTGCATCACCGGTGCGCCACCGGTCGAAGCACCGGGCCGGGTGCTCAAGGATCCGGTACAGCCAGCGATCGAAGCGGGAGCCGGACTATACTCGCACAGCCTACTCCAGGTGGTCGACCGGGCACTGGCCGTGCGCCCGGAAGATCGCTTCCAAAGCATAGTCGCCATGCAGGAGGCCTTGTGGGCAACCGAACGCTCCAACGAAAAGGCGGATTTTTCTCAAGTACCGCCTATCAAACCCGAACTACTTGAATTATCCCAACACATCGACATACCACGACTCGAACCACTTGCCGATGGCACACCGTCCTCTCCCTCCACTCACCTGGATCCATCCGAGGATGACGTCTGGTCTGGCCGCACCCGGGTCTCGCGCCGACCTTCTCTGCCGCGAACAACCGATTCGCACTCCTCTCAACTCATCGACCTAGCTGATTTCGCGGCGGACGACAAGCTGAGTTGGACGCTCGCCGATCCGGCATCAAGCAGCCCACCATCGGCATCGCCGAAAGCGACAAACGTCGATTCGACCTCAATGAATTTACTGGAAGATATCTGGGATCATCTGGAAGAGCCCGAATCGGAGTCGGAGTCGGAGTCGGAGTCGGAGTCGGAGTCGGAGTCGGAGTCGGAACCAGCAACTCCGACCAACGCCGCCGAAACCAAATCGCCATCCCTGACCAGCCAGATGTCGCCCCTGCTCAAACGCGCGCCGGGTTCCGCGATAGAGCACCTGCGAAAAGCCACGGCGACTAGGCGCGAGGGAATGGCAAGCACCCCCCGGACGCAATTGAAAACATCTTCGCCGGCTAGCTCTCCACCGGTGGTCGAGCCGACCGTCTCACGGCCGTCGAGCGCCGTCGAGTCCTCCACGTACCCACCATCGGCTCGACCCTTACCTGATAGTTTAAAGTCGATTAACTGGACGCATATCCTGTTGATCGCATTCGCTGTTTTAGGCATCTCAGGCGCCGGACTGTTCGCTTACGAGTACTACCAGAACGTTCAGGAACAGAGCAGGCAAGAGGAAATGGCGCTGCGGCAACGGGAGCAGGAAGAAGCCGACCGCCGCGCCCAAGAAGCCGCCCAACAACGCGGGACCGAAATCGCGCGCTACATTGAACAGGCCCATCAGGCGATTGCCAGCCGCAACTGGTCCTTGGCCAACAGTTTTCTGAATCAGGCGGCGCTCACCGATCCGAACCATCCCGCGATAACCACCGCCCGCGCCGAACTACTCGCCGCCCGGCAACCGGGCGCCAAGATCAAAACCCGGACCGACAACACCACGGGCATGGAACTACACTGGGTCGAGGGCGGTTGCTTCGACATGGGCAGCCCCGTCACCGAGCGAGATCGGGGTGGTGACGAATCAGCCCACCAAGTCTGCGTAAAAGGATTCTGGATCGGCAACACCGAGGTCACCAATAGCCAGTACCGACGATTCAAACCCGGCCATGACAGCGGCTCCTTTCAAGGCCGCCCGCTGAACGGAAACCAGCAACCCGTCGTTCAAGTCGACTGGGGCGATGCCGGGGCCTTCGCCGAATGGCTGTCCTGGGAAGCGGGCACCGGTAAGCGTTTCCGGCTACCCACCGAGGCCGAATGGGAGTATGCCGCCCGTGCCGGCACCGTCACCCGTTATCACTGGGGTAACGACATCGACCCCCGTTATGCCAACTTTTCCGACCGCAACGATCCAACCGGCGCGTCCATCGGCACCCTGGACGACGGTCAGGCGGTCACCGCGCCGGTCGGAACCTACCAGCCGAACGCGCTGGGTCTGCGCGACATGGCCGGCAACGTCTGGGAATGGACCTGCTCCGATTACGATCCGACCTATACCGGCCAGGAGCAGCGCTGTTCCGACCAACGATCCACCGAAGGCTTACGGGTCGTTCGGGGCGGCTCCTGGAACAACGGCGCGGGGGACCTGCGCTCGGCCAAGCGCATGCCCCGGAAACCCAGCTATCACGATGCGACAACCGGCTTCCGGATCATCATGGAAGAGTAAAACAATCGTCCATTCGCTGCCTTAGGAATTGCGGCGGTTCACCACGAAGGTGGCGCTCCCCTCCACCACCACCGTGTCCCCCACGGTGCAAGTCGTGCTCATGATGACTCGCCGGCGCTCCGAAACGATTTCCTGGACAGTGCAAACCGCGGTAACGGTATCGCCGATTCGTACTGGCGCCGTGAAGCGTAACTGCTGATCCACGTACACCGCGCCCGGTCCGGGCAGGCGGGTACCGGCCACGCAAGAAATCAGGCCGGCGCAGAACATGCCGTGCGCGATGCGGCCCTTGAACCGCGTCTGCGCGGCGAACACTTCGTTGCAATGAATCGGGTTGTTATCGCCAGTCAGGCCGGCGAACATGACCACGTCGGTTTCGGTGACGGTCTTGGCGTGGGACGCGCTCATGCCGATCCGGAGATCCTCCAGATAGTAGCCGTGCAGAGTGTCATTATAGCCTTCGTGAGTGGGGTACATGGGGTTTCTCCGATAGAGGTGAGGATTCCGGCGGACAACATCGCCGCTACGAGCGGCGCATAGCCTACACGACCGAGCGAAATAGTGGGAAATTCCCGACCGGATTCCAGACCTTCGAATCGACCGGCCTCACAACGAATCGGTGCTTCCAACGCTCCCAGCCGTGGCCAATAAATCCATTGCATCGCCGGGAGTGAATAAATACCATAACTTAAAAGCCTTAACCCGGACGAACTTATGGTTTCGGACGCCGCCGGCGCGACCCCATCATCGATCCGGTCACTCTGTATGCACCATCCAACCCGAAAGCCGCGTGCGCTTAATTAGGTCAGGTTTGCGCCACGCTCCCGGCCGGGCGTTCACGCCGCCACTTAAAATTTTGAGCAATCCCACACAAAGGTGAACGATGAAGATTTTAGTCGCCGTAAAACGGGTCGTTGACTACAACGTCAAGGTAAGGGCGAAAGCGGACGGCACCGGTGTCGAAACCGCCAACGTCAAGATGTCCATGAACCCGTTCGATGAAATCGCCGTGGAAGAAGCGATCCGACTGCAGGAAGCCGGCAAGGCCAAGGAAATCGTGGCGATCTCGCTGGGCGTCACCGCCTGCCAGGACACCATCCGCACCGCGCTGGCGATGGGCGCCGACCGCGGTATCCTGGTGGAAACCGATGCCGAACTGCAACCGCTGGCGGTGGCCAAACTACTCAAGGCGGCGGTCGAGAAGGAAAAGCCGGATTTGGTCATTCTCGGCAAGCAGGCCATCGACGACGACGCCAACCAGACCGGTCAGATGCTGGCGGCGCTGCTCGGTTGGCCACAGGGCACTTTCGCCTCCAAGGTCGAACTCGGCGATGGGACGGTCAACGTCACCCGCGAGATCGACGGCGGCCTGGAAACCGTGGCGCTGAAACTGCCCGCCCTGGTCACCACCGACCTGCGCCTGAACGAGCCGCGCTTCGTCAAGCTACCCAACATCATGAAAGCCAAGAAAAAGCCGTTGGAGGTGCTCAAACCGGCCGATCTGGGCGTGGACGTCGCACCGCGACTGGTCACCCTGAAGGTGCAGGAACCGCCCAAGCGCCAAGCCGGCATCAAGGTCGGCAGCGTCGCCGAACTGGTGGACAAGCTGCACAACGAAGCCCACGTCATCTAAGCCCGCTGGAATCGAATCATGAGCATCCTGGTCATTGCCGAACACGACAACGCTGCCCTCAAGGCGGCGACCCTGAATACCGTCACCGCCGCCACGCAACTGGGCGAGGATATCGCCGTGCTGGTGGCCGGCCACAACTGCGGGGCGGTTGCCGAAGCCGCCGCCCAGGTCACGGGTGTCAAAAAAGTACTGATCGCCGACGCCCCACACTACGCCCACCAGCTCGCCGAAAATATGGCGGCACTGGTGGTTGGACTGGCGAGCGGCTACACCCACATCCTGGCCCCGGCCACCGCCGCCGGCAAGAATACGCTGCCACGGGTTGCCGCGCTGCTGGACGTGGCGCAAATCTCCGATGTCATCAAGATCGACAGCGCCGACACTTTCATCCGCCCAATCTACGCCGGCAACGTACTGGCCACCGTCCAGTCCAAGGATTCGATCAAGGTCATGACCGTGCGCGGCACCGCCTTCCCAGCGGCAACGGCCACTGGGGGTTCCGCCGCGATCGAAACCGTCGCGCCCGCGACCGATGCCGGCGTGTCGAGCTTCGTCGGCCAGCAATTGACTCAGTCCGACCGGCCCGAGTTGACCGCTGCCCGCATCATCGTTTCCGGCGGGCGTGGCATGGGCAACGGCGACAACTTCAAGTTGCTGGAAGACGTCGCCGACAAGTTGGGCGCGGCGGTGGGCGCCTCCCGCGCCGCAGTGGACGCCGGCTTCGTGCCCAACGACTACCAGGTCGGCCAAACCGGTAAGGTGGTCGCACCCACCCTATACGTCGCCGTCGGCATCTCGGGCGCCATCCAGCACTTGGCCGGCATGAAGGATAGCAAGGTCATCGTCGCCATCAACAAGGACGAGGAAGCGCCGATCTTCCAGGTGGCCGATTACGGGCTGGTCGCCGATCTGTTCGCTGCGGTACCCGAACTGTCCAAGGAACTGGACAAGCTGAAAGCCGCCGGTTAATCGCCCGCCCGGTCCCCCTTCCCCGCTCCGACCCTCTCCCTCAACGCGGGACAAGGGCGGGGCGGGGTTTTTCATCGTTGTTCCTCGTAATGTTCAAGGAGGCGTCATGACCGCCTATTTCGCCCCGATCCGCGACATGCAGTTTGTCATCAACGAACTGGCCGACCTCTCCAAGATTGCCACTCTCCCCGCCTTCGCCGAGCAGGAGGTTGGCCCGGAGCTGCTGGAAGCCGTACTGGAGGAAGCCGCCAAACTGGCCACCGAGGTGCTGGCGCCGCTCAACAAGTCGGGCGACGTGCAGGGTGCCCAGATCGGCCCCGCTGGAGTCATCCCCGCCGCCGGCTTCACCGAGGCGTATCGAAGCTTTATCGAAGGCGGCTGGAACGGCATCGGCAGCCCCGTGGAACACGGCGGCCAAGGCCTGCCGGAATTGTTCAACACAGCGACCCAGGAGATGTGGAATTCGGCCAACATGTCCTTCGCGCTGTGCCCGATGCTCAACGCCGGCGCGATCGAGGCGATCAGCCGCGCCGGGTCCGCCGAGCAACGAGCGCTGTACCTGCCGAACATGGTCAGCGGCGAGTGGACCGGCACCATGAACCTGACCGAACCGCAGGCCGGCTCCGACCTGTCGGCGGTACGGTCCCGCGCCGTTCCCCACGGCGATCATTACCGGATTTTCGGTCAGAAGATCTTCATCACCTGGGGCGATCACGACATGACCGAGAACACCATCCATCTGGTGCTCGCCCGTACCCCGGACGCGCCGGAAGGCGTCAAGGGCATCTCGCTGTTCATCGTACCCAAGTTCCTGGTCAACCCGGACGGCTCGCTGGGCGCGCGCAACGACGTCCACGCCGTATCCATCGAACACAAGCTGGGCATCCACGCCAGCCCAACCTGCGTGATGGCCTTCGGCGATCGGGATGGGGCGATCGGCTATTTGGTCGGCGAGAAGAACAAGGGTCTGGCCTACATGTTCATCATGATGAACGAGGCCCGTTTCAAGGTCGGACTGCAAGGGCTGGCCATCGCCGAGCGCGCCTATCAGGCCGCCCGGGAATACGCCAAGGACCGGGTGCAAGGCCGCCCGGCCGGCGCCAAGAGCGGTGACCGGATCGCCATCATCCACCACCCCGACGTTCGGCGGATGCTGATGACCATGAAGGCGCAAAACGAGGCGATGCGCGCCCTGGCTTATGTGGTTGCCATGCACCTGGATCTGGCCCGTCACCACTCCGACCCAGCGATCCGCCAAACCCATCAGGCCCGAGTGGACCTGTTGATTCCGGTGGTCAAGGGCTGGTCCACCGAAATCGGCATCGAAATCGCTTCGCTGGGGCTGCAAGTCCACGGCGGCATGGGTTATGTCGAGGAAAGCGGTGCCTGCCAACACCTGCGCGATGCTCGCATCACCACCATTTACGAGGGCACCACCGGCATTCAGGCCGCCGACTTGGCTGGCCGCAAACTGAACATGGACAAGGGCGCCGCGATGCGGACCCTGATCGCCGAGATCGAAGCAACCGCCGAGACGCTGGACCCGATCCCCGGCGACGATATGGCGGTGATCCGCGACGGGCTGCGCGACGGCGTGCGGGCGCTGAGCAAAGCCACCGAATGGATGCTGAGCAGCGACGACCCCAACGAGGCGATGGCGGTATCGGTGGACTACATGATGCTGGTCGGCACCGTCTGCGGCGGCTGGCAAATGGCTCGTGCCGCGCGGGTGGCCCAGAACAAGCTGATGACCGGCGAGGATTCGCTGTTCCATGAAGCCAAGCTGGTCACCGCCCGCTTCTACATCGAACATGTGCTGCCCAAGGCGGACGCCCTGCTGCATTCGATCCAGAACGGCGGTATTTCCATCATGGCGCTGACCGAAGAACAGTTCTGAGCGCCGTTTTCCGGCTCGACCTTCGACGATCCCGCCAACCCTGCCGATGGGGTGGCGGGATTTTTCTTCCTCCTTGCTCATGCCAAGCCCCATCGGCCGCCCACAACCCCGCTTCAGCTCAGGTTAGCGCTATACTTTCGAGAAGCCAGTGCCCATGCGGTCTTCTCGACGCCAGCAACGCCCGGCCAGCCGCCACATCCATCCGATACGGCAGTCTCTTGCAGAATTAGGTAATCCCGCCATGTCCGAACTGACCACCCGCGAGCCTGAAGTCACGCGCGCCAGCCTGTTGAACCGCACCATGTACAACCTCCGCGAGGCTTGGCGGGAGATGGCCGACTGGCGGGAAGGGCTATTCGCGGCACCTAGCCCCAATCTGCCGGAAAAAGACATGGAGGCGTTGAAGGACCAAATGCGCGACTGCCTGGAGGCGCGCGGCGGCGAAGTGTCCGCCCGCGCCCGGGCCGCCAATCTGGGACGAATTTACCTCTCGCTCAACGCCAAGGGTCGCAAACGATTCCTGCAAATTCTCGCTCGGGAATTCGATATCGATCACCAGGTGGTGAACAAGGCAGTGACGGCGTTGCAAAAGACCGGAGACAACCACGACGAGCGTGCCAAGGCCGAGCGGACGCTGCGCCAAGCCTTGCATCCGCCACGGCTGCGACTGTTGACCCAGCTCAACGCCCTACCCGAAGGCTTCCACTTCCTGGTGGACCTGCGCGCGGAATTGCTGAGCTGGCGCAAGGACGACCCGGCGCTGGCGGCGTTGGAACGAGACCTTTTGTCGCTGCTGGTCTCCTGGTTCGACGTCGGCTTTCTGGAGTTGCGGCGCATCAGTTGGGAATCGCCGGCGGCGCTGTTGGAAAAAGTGATCGCCTACGAAGCCGTGCATCCGATCAAGAGCTGGGACGACCTGAAGAACCGGCTCAGTTCCGACCGACGCTGTTTCGCCTTCTTCCACCCACGCATGCCCAACGAACCGTTGATCATCGTTCAGGTGGCACTGGTCCATGGCATCGCCGATAACGTGCATACCCTGCTGGACGAATCGGCACCGGTGCTTGATCCGACCGAAGCCGATACCGCGATTTTTTACTCCATTTCCAACGCCCATGAAGGACTGAGCGGCATCAGTTTCGGCAACTTCTTGATCAAACGAGTGGTGGACGAACTGGCCCAGGAATTCAAGAACCTCAAGACCTTCGCCACCCTGTCGCCGATCCCCGGCTTCCGCCACTGGTTGGACGGCAAGCTGAACGAACCCGACAAGGATGCGGAAGCGGAACTACTGTCCGCCGCCGAACGGAAAGCGCTGGCCACCACCGCCGGCACCGGCACCGAACCCGCCGCATTGACGAGCCTACTGCAAACACCAGACTGGCCCCAGAATCAGGAGCTGGCCAAGGCATTAAAAAAACCATTGATGCGGTTGTGCGCCCGCTATCTTGCCAAGGAAAAGCGCGAAGGCGGTTCGGCGTTCGACCGCGTCGCTCATTTTCATCTATCGAACGGCGCGCGCATCGAACGGCTGAATTGGCTGGGCAACACTTCGCCTCAGGGCATCGCTCAATCGGCCGGGTTGATGGTGAACTATCTCTACAAACTTAGCGATATCGAAGCCAATCACGAAGCCTATCGTGGCGAAGGCAAGGTGACGAATTCATCGGCGATCCGGACATTACTGAAAGGCTGATCGTTTAATTCGGCGCGACCGTCGAAATGCGGAAACCAGACGATTCGATTCACGCATGGTGCGCGTCGGAACAGACAGTCATTGATCAACTGGTCGTATAAGCGGGTCATCCCTTCCTGATTATCGGGAATGGGGTTTTTCGTCGTCAGCACCGTCTTTCCTCTTTACGGCTTGGCGGGCAATGGTTAGATTGGCCGCCTTTCCGCCACCCACCACCGAACCCAATCATATGGCCCAATATATCTACACCATGAACCGCGTGGGCAAGGTCGTTCCGCCCAAGCGCGAGATTCTCAAAGATATTTCCCTATCGTTCTTCCCCGGCGCCAAGATCGGCGTGCTCGGTCTGAACGGCTCCGGCAAATCCACCCTGCTGCGCATCATGGCCGGCATCGACACCGACATTCTCGGCGAGGCCCGCCCGCAACCCGGCATCCACATCGGCTTCCTACCGCAGGAGCCGCAACTCGATCCCAGCAAGGATGTGCGCGGCAATATCGAGGAAGCCGTCGCGCCGATCAAGGCCGCCCAGGCCCGGCTCGACGAAATCTATGCCGCCTACGCCGATCCCGACGCCGATTTCGACAAACTGGCCGCCGAACAGGCCGAATTGGAATCTCATCTGCACGCCACCGACGGCCATAACCTGGATCGCACCCTGGATGTCGCCGCCGACGCGCTGCGTCTGCCGCCCTGGGATGCGGATGTGACTCAACTGTCCGGCGGCGAGCGGCGTCGGGTCGCGCTGTGCCGACTGCTGCTGTCCAAGCCCGACATGCTGCTGCTGGACGAGCCGACCAACCACCTCGACGCCGAGTCGGTGGCCTGGCTGGAACGTTTCCTGAGGGATTACTCCGGCACCGTGGTGGCCGTCACCCACGACCGTTACTTCCTCGATAACGTCGCCGGCTGGATTCTGGAACTGGATCGCGGTCGCGGCATTCCGTGGGAGGGCAACTACTCCTCCTGGCTGGATCAGAAGGAAAAGCGCCTGGAAATCGAGGAGAAACAGGAAACCGCCCATACCAAGGCCATGAAGGCGGAACTGGAATGGGTACGCGCCAACCCCAAGGGCCGCCACGCCAAGAGCAAGGCCCGCGTGGCCCGCTTCGAGGAACTGGAATCGCAGGAATTTCAGAAGCGCAACGAGACCCAGGACCTGTATATTCCACCGGGGCCACGGCTGGGCGATCTGGTGGTGGAAGCGACCCAGTTACGGAAAGGCTTCGGCGACCGGCTGCTGATTGACGGGCTCAACTTCAATCTGCCCAAGGGCGGCATCGTCGGCGTGATCGGCCCCAACGGCGCCGGCAAAACCACCCTGTTCCGCATGCTGGTCGGCCAGGAACAGCCGGACGACGGCACCTTGCGCATCGGCGACACGGTCCAGTTGGCTTACGTCGACCAGTCGCGCGACAACCTCGCTCCAGACAAGACCGTCTGGCAGGAAATCTCCGACGGACTGGATGTCATCGCCATCGGCAGCTACCAGATCAACTCGCGGGCCTACGCCGGCCGCTTCAACTTCAAGGGGCAGGACCAGCAGAAGTTCGTCAAGGACCTGTCCGGCGGCGAGCGCAACCGCATCCACCTCGCCAAGCTGCTCAAGAGCGGCGGCAACGTGCTGCTGCTGGACGAACCGACCAACGATCTGGATGTGGAAACGCTGCGGGCGCTGGAGGAAGCCTTACTGGCTTTCGCCGGCTGCGCGGTGATTATCTCCCATGATCGCTGGTTCCTGGATCGCATCGCCACCCACATTCTCGCTTTCGAGGGCGATTCGCAGGTGGTGTGGTTCGAGGGCAACTATGCCGACTACGAGGCTGACCGCAAGCGCCGGCTGGGCGTGGACGCCGACCAGCCGCACCGGATCAAATATCGAAAGCTGGCCTGAAACCGTCGCGCCATAGTGTGGCGAGCGAATCTTCATGTCTCTCCAAAAACACCTGCGCCCGCTGGCGATAGTCGCCATGCTGGCCATGGTGTTATATCTGGTCGCCGCGTTTGTGGGCGACACCCGGCAAGTCGCTAAAGCGCTCGCCGCGATCACCGCGCCACAACTGGCCCTGATTTTGGGGCTGTCGCTGCTCAACTACGCGCTGCGCTTCCTGCGCTGGTGATACTACGTTGCCGTGCTGGGCCACGCGGTGCCTTGGTGGCGACATCTCGCCTACTACCTAGCCGGCTTCGCGTTCACGGTCACGCCGGGCAAGGCCGGGGAAGCGGTGCGTTCGCTCTATCTCAAAGCGCATGGCATGAGCTACTCGGAAAGCCTAGCGGCGTTCTTCGTTGAGCGATTGCTGGACGTGCTCGCCATCGCGGCGCTAGCGATTGGCGGCGCGTGGTTGTTCCCGGATTACCGCGCCTTCGTGTTGCTATCGTGCCTGGGTATCGGCGTGTCCACTTGGTTCATTGTCCGCCCCGGACTGCCAAGCCAATTGAACCACTGGGCCGGGCGCACCCCCGCCACGGCCAAATCCGCGCGGGTTTTACGGCATCTTGCCAACCTGCTGCAAGCATCCGCCCGCCTGCTCGCGCCCGGCAGGCTCTATGCCGGCTTGATGGTTGGTATACTGGCTTGGGTAGCGGAAGGTTTCGCGCTGTATCTGATCGTGGGAGGGATGGGTGGGCCGCTGCCCGTGGCCGCCGCCATGGGCATCTACGCAGTCAGCGTCCTGGCCGGCGCTCTATCCTTCTTGCCTGGCGGCCTGGGAAGCACCGAAGCGGTCATGGGATTGCTGCTGGCGCTGGCCGGCGTGAGTTCCAGCACGGCGATTGCCGCCACGCTGCTGTGCCGATTCACCACCCTCTGGTTTGCCGTGCTGATTGGCCTGTCGGCAATGCTGGGGTTGGAAGCGGGAAAAGCCTCGGGCTAACCAAGACCCGGAGCGGTGATCACCTGGATTAGCCGCGATAAATCGATGACAATGGATTATCCACGATAAAATGACGAAACTGAATCTTAACCAATCACCGCCATGCCAGCCTTCACCTTTCCCTCACTCTGTGTTGATCTCGATGGGACACTGATCAAAACGGATCTGCTGGTCGAGTCGTTTTTTCTGCTTCTCAGAACCCATCCGCTGGTCATCCTGCTCGCTCCGTTCTGGTTGTTGCATGGCAAGGCACGACTCAAACAGGAACTCGCCCGCCGGGTGGAATTAGACGTCGCGACCCTTCCCTACCAGCCGGTCTTTCTGGCTTGGCTGCGGGAGCAACACGCACGAGGGCAGCGCCTTGTTCTGGCGACTTCCGCCGCAGAACCGTTCGCCCGCCAAGTCGCTGAACATCTGGGAATTTTTTCCCAGGTGATCGCGACTACCGACGAGGTCAACCTCTCCGGTGAACGCAAGGCCGAACGGCTCTGCCACTGTTTTGGCCAGCGCGGTTTCGACTACGCCGGTAATGGACAGGTGGATATCGCGGTCTGGGCGCTAGCCCACCAGGCGATTCTGGTCAATCCGGCGCGCGGGGTTCGGGAACGGGCGGCGCGAGTGGCCGAGATCGCCGCTAAATTCGACGACCGTGAAGGCTGGACGCTCAACCCATGGTTCAAAGCGCTACGCTTGCACCAATGGCTGAAAAACGTACTGGTGTTCGTTCCTTTGCTGGCGGCGCATCGCGTTTGGGAACCCGCCTTGTTGCTGCAAGCGGCCCTGGCCTATCTTGCCTTCTGTTGAACGACCTGCTTGATTTACCCGCCGACCGCCAGCATCCGTGCAAACGGTTACGACCTTTTGCCGCCGGTACGCTGCCTGTTTTGGCGGGCGCGCTGGCGGTTCCCGCCCTTCTGACCTTGGCTTTTTTGCTGGCGGGCATCACCCTGCCACCGCTGTTTGCGGGTGTTCTGCTCGGCTATTATTTGCTGACGCTGGCCTACTCGCTCTATTTCAAGCAGATCGTGATGCTGGATACAGTGGTGTTGGCGGCACTCTACACGCTGCGGATCATCGCCGGCACGGCGGCTACCACCATTGCCCCCACCTTCTGGCTGTTGGCGTTCTCAATGTTCATTTTTCTCAGTCTGGCACTGGTCAAGCGCCATGCCGAGCTGTTGACAATGCAGGAAGCGGGACAAAGTTCGGCGCGGGGGCGCGGCTATCAAGTGGACGATTTGCAGTTGCTACAAGCCTTGGGCGGCGCCAGCGGCTATTTAAGCGTGCTGGTGCTGGCGCTCTACATCAACAGCAGTGCTAGCCAAGCGTTGTACCGGTATCCCGAAGTCATCTGGCTGCTTTGCCCGCTGTTGCTGTACTGGATCAGTCGGGTGTGGCTCAAGACCCATCGGGGCGAGATGTACGATGATCCGGTGATTTTCGCGGTTCAAGATCGAGTGAGCCAGATGCTGCTTGGGATCGGTGCGGTGATCGTATGGCTGGCGCTCTGACGGAACGCGCGGACACGCTGTCATGGGGTCGCTACCCGCACACCCGGCAGACGATGATTCGTTGCCATGATCGTCACGCCGTCCTGCCCGCAACCGAGCGGTTACTATTACCCTTCGGCAACGGCCGCAGCTACGGCGATAGCTGCCTCAACGATGGCGGCACGCTGTTGCACGCGCGTGGATTGGACCGTTTCGTCGCCTTCAATCCGCAAGCTGGTGTGCTGCATTGCGAAGCCGGCGTCTTGCTGTCCGAAATTCTGGAATTGGTTGTTCCTCAAGGCTGGTTCCTGCCAGTGACGCCAGGCACTCAATTCGTAACCGTTGGCGGCGCGATTGCCAACGACGTACACGGCAAAAACCACCATCGCGCCGGGACGTTCGGCGCGCAAGTTCGCGCTTTCGAGTTGCTGCGTTCGGACGGTAGCCGCCGTCGCTGTTCCCCCACCGAAAATCCCGACTGGTTCACCGCGACCGTGGGCGGTCTTGGCCTGACCGGCTTGATCGTCTGGGCGGAAATCCAACTCCGGCGGATCGCCAATTCCTGGATCACCAGCGAAACGATCCGGTTTCACGACTTGGACGAATTCTTCGCGATGTCAGCGGCTTCCGACCGCGATTACGAGTACACCGTGGCCTGGCTGGATTGCTCTTCGGGCGGCGCGGCTCTCGGCCGAGGTCTTTTCATACGCGGCAACCATGCCCCGGCGTTGTGCGCCGCACGGCCCCGCCCGTCGGCTGGACGGCTGAATGTGCCGTTCGTGCCACCGTTCTCGCTTATCAATCGTTGGAGCCTCAGGGCATTCAACACGGTTTATTATCATCGGCAATGGGGGGACGCAGTGCGCCGGATCATGCATTACGCCCCCTTCTTTTATCCGCTCGACCGGGTGCGGGCGTGGAACCGGATTTACGGGCGATCCGGTTTCCTGCAATACCAGTGTGCGATTCCGACAGCCCTGGGTCACGCCGCCATCCGCGAGGTGCTGGAGCGCATCGCGCGTTCCGGTACGGGATCGGTTCTGGCGGTGCTGAAAATCTTTGGCGCAGTTCCGGCGGTGGGGTGGCTGTCGTTTCCTCGGCCCGGCGTGACGCTGGCGCTGGACTTTCCCAACCGGGGTCCGGCGACTTTCAAGCTGCTGGATGCACTCGACGCAGTGGTGGCGACGGCGGGCGGCGCGGTGTATCCGGCCAAGGACGCCCGCATGAGCGGGGCGCGGTTCCGGGAATTCTTCCCGCAGTGGCACCACTTCAGCGAATATATCGATCCCCAGTTTTCCTCCAGCTTCTGGCGGCGAGTGATGAGGGATTGAGATGAGAAAGGTATTGATCGTTGGCGCCAGCTCGGCCATCGCCGAAGCCGTCGCGCGGTTGTTCGCCGCGCAAGGTGATATGCTGTATCTGGCGGGACGGCGGGCGGAGGCACTGGAAGCCATCGCCGCAGATCTGCGGGTACGCGGCGCGGCGCGAGCGCAAACCGAAGTGATGGACGCTAATACTATCGAACGTCACGCGGCTTTGCTCGATAACGCGGACGCGGCGCTGGGCGGCCTAGATACCGTGCTGATCGCACACGGCACACTGTCGGACCAGGCGGTATGCCAGAAATCGGTAGCACTGACTTTCCAGGAATTGCATACCAACGCCTTGAGCGTGATCGCCCTGCTAACCTTGGTCGCCACCCGTTTTGAAGCCCAGCGGTCCGGCATGATCGCGGTGATTTCTTCGGTCGCCGGCGACCGGGGACGGCAAAGCAATTATGTATACGGCACAGCCAAGGCTGCGGTGAGTACGTTTCTGAGTGGCTTGCGGCAACGTTTGCATAAATCAAGCGTGCATGTAGTCACGATCAAACCCGGCTTCGTGGATACGCCGATGACGAGGGGGTTTCCAAAAGGGTTGTTGTGGGCCCAACCGGAACGGGTGGCACGGGATATCGTGACGGCGATGGAGAAAGGGAAAGACGTGGTTTATACGCCAGGATTTTGGAGAGTGATTATTTGGATTATTGAATCCTTACCTGAAAAAATTTTTAAATCGTTATCTTTTTAGAGGGTTAAGTAGCAATGAATCAGGTAGGTAATAATTTTTTCAAGGTGGGTTTTGAGCATTTCAAAAATATCTTTTCATTTAATCTTTTTTTGATAATTTCTGCTGTTTTAATACTTTACTTAAAAGCTCCTAATATAATAATCTTTCCAAGATTTTGGGCAGAAGAAGGAGCGGTTCATTTTAAATTTGCACATGAAAATAACCTAATTGATAGTATGTTATTTGTATATTGGAGAAGTGGTTATTATAATTTATTTACTAACCTTGCGACAGAGATAGCTAGCACAATTTCTTTGACTTATGCTCCATTTGTCACAACAGGCTTTGCTTTTGTTGTTCAGCTTATTCCGTATATTATATTACTAACTGGAAACTCCTACTTATTTGACAAAGAATACAAAAAAATATTTGGATTTCTCGTGTTAGCTTTCTTACCTTCTATGACAGGAGAAATTTGGTTAAATACAATAAATTCTCAAATTTGGTTTGGCTTGATTGGATTATTTCTTCTCTTTGAAAATTTTGAAAAAATGTCTAATAAAAGAAAATACTTCTACAGATTGTTATTTTTTACCGGTGGACTAACAGGCTTATATTTATTGGTCTTTTACCCTTTTTTCGTAGTAAAAGCAATTTTGGAAAAAAATAAAGAAATTATTATATGTTGTTTTATCTTAACTATTACCTTATGCATTCAATTGTATGTATTTTACTCGGCAATAGACTCCAACCTATTAAATGAAAAAAGGTTTTCCAATATAGGGATACAATCTATTCTATTTGTTTTTTCTACCAATTTATTGTTCCAATAATTGGAAATAATACTAATTTTATATTGTTTTAATTACTATTATTTCTTTCTTTTACATTTGTACTCCTATAAATAGTAAAGATAAAATCAGTATTGCGCTATTTTTATCATGGTTCAGTATGGCGATATTTACCATTTTGGGCAGTTTTCACGGAGACCCAAGTAGTCGATACTCAATTTTGTCGGGATATATTTTATTGTTTTTCCTCATTCATAACTCAAATTTTGGACAAAAAAATCTATATTGGCAGCTTTCATGTTATCAATATCCATTTTGATAGGATTTTTAGTTATATAAAGAAAGATATCACGTTACAATGCGATGGAAAAAACTGGAATGATGAAGTAATATTTTTTGGAAAATAAAAAAACGAACTAGATGAGTGCCCAAACAAATGGAAGATTAGGTTTGATCCTCGGTAAGGGCGTTGTTGCATAAATCCGAACGATCCCTCCAACATGGGGATCGTTCGGATTTATGCAACAACGCCACTAAAAATGGCTGGTGGCTCCTTTGCACCGATTGAGAATCCGGCGAATCTGGAATGCTCAATATTATTTCAGCAACAAAACTAATCCAATATCTTCAGGACTTACGCAAAACGCATTGTAAGGGAGGGATTTTTGAGCTGCTGGACGAGGTAATCGTGGAGTAGCCCCTGTTTGAGTTGGCAAACGGTTTTTCCGGTTTCCGTCGCGCGCGCCTTGAGTCTCCCCCAGACCAGGAAAGCACAAGCGATGTGATGACGTTGAATACGGGCCTTGCGACACTGGCATCGTTCAAGCCCAGTCAATTGTTTGCTTTCACGGTGCAAGTGCTCGATCTTCCAACGGAAGCCACACACCTTTGGGCACCTCGAAAAACCGGACATGAAGCCGGCAAAATGGGCAAAGCAAGGTGCCTGAGGCGTGGCCTCACAATATCTTTGGTTTGTGCCCCGACCCGAAGGGTTCATCCCCGCCCGAAATCACCATC
>Ga0209607_1000277_pt1 | contig 46501 bp, 44 predicted proteins | sample AD_UKC117_MetaG_FD_184413 | JGI IMG/M metagenome (GOLD analysis project Ga0209607, IMG submission 184413) | Active sludge microbial communities of municipal wastewater-treating anaerobic digesters from Hong Kong - AD_UKC117_MetaG (SPAdes)... | ecosystem: Engineered > Bioreactor > Anaerobic >... | reverse complement strand
GTACTCTCCCCACTGCTCACGCAGTACGTTGCAGATCTCGCCGAGAGTGGCCTCACGGCGCGTGGCCTCGAGCAACACTGGAATCATGTTCGTGTCGGTGGTCGAGTTCTCGCGCAAAGCTCGCAGGCTCTGGGTCACTGCGGCTTCGTCGCGTGCTGCCCGGCGCTGACCGAGCGCGGCGACCTGCGCCTTTTCGACCTCGTGCGAGATGCGCAGAATCTCCAGTGGCTCCTCGATCGTCTCGGTGTGCACCGTGACCCCGACTTGATGCTTGTCGCCCTTCTCCAGCGCCTGCTGGTAGGCGAATGCGGAGTCGGCGATTTCGCCGGTGAAGTAGCCGTCCTCGATGCCCCGCAGCAACCCGGACAGGATCGTCCCATCACCGCCCATGTCCTCGATGCGCGCGAAGATTCGTTCGGCTTCTTCCTCCAAACGATCGGTCAGCGCCTCGATGTACCAGGAGCCTCCGAGCGGGTCGGCCACGTTGAGAACCCCGGTCTCCTCCATGATCACCTGCTGCGTGCGCAAGGCGATCTCGGCGGCTTTCTCACTGGGCAGAGCCAGCACCTCGTCCAAGGCGTTGGTGTGCAACGAGTTGGTCCCGCCGAGGACGGCGGCCATCGCCTCAACCGCGGTACGGACCACATTGTTGTCGGGTTGCGCCGCAGTCAGCGAGACCCCGGCGGTCTGGGTGTGGAAGCGCAGCCACTGGGCGCGCGCGCTGGTCGCTCCGTAGCGGTCGCGCAGCCACCGCGCCCAGATACGGCGTGCGGCGCGGAACTTCGCGATTTCCTCGAAGAAGTCGATGTGCGCGTCGAAGAAGAAACTCAGGCCAGGTGCGAAACGGTCGACATCCAGACCGCGGGCTTGTCCGAGCTCCACGTAGCCGAAGCCATCTGCGAGCGTGAATGCGAGTTCCTGCGCGGCGGTCGCACCGGCCTCCCGGATGTGGTACCCGGACACGCTCAGCGGTTTGTAACGGGGCATGTTCGCGTCGGTGTACTCCATAAGGTCACCGATCAGGCGCAGATGCGGTTCGGGCGGGAAGATCCACTCCTTCTGCGCGATGTACTCCTTGAAGATGTCGGTCTGCAGAGTTCCGTCGAGTTGCTCGTGCGAGAAGCCCTGCCGCTCGGCTGCCACCAGATACATGCAGAAGATCGGCACCGCGGGTCCGGAGATGGTCATCGACGTGGTCGTGTCCCCCAACGGAATACCCGAGAAGAGCACGTCCATGTCGGCGGCTGAGTCGATGGCGACCCCGCAGTGGCCGACTTCGCCCAGAGCGCGCGGATCGTCGGAGTCGCGGCCCATCAGCGTCGGCATGTCGAACGCGACGCTGAGACCGCCGCCGCCGGCAGCGAGCAACATCTTGTATCGCTCATTGGTCTGCTGCGCGTTGCCGAACCCAGCGAACTGCCGGATCGTCCAGGGTCGACCCCGGTATCCGGTCGGATACAGCCCCCGGGTGAAGGGATACTCACCGGGCCAGCCAATCCTCTCGAAGCCCGGCGTGGCCTCCGTGGGGGCGTACAACGGGTCGACTTCCAGCCCACTGAGCGTGGTGAAATCGACGTCGCGGGTGCGTGACTCGCGGTAGTTCTGCTCCCAGCGGCGGCGGCCCTCGGCGATCTGCTCGGCGTCCATGGTCGAAGTCTACGCGCGCCGAGGTGAGCGAAATCACGCCTTCGCGTGCGGCGCTGCAGACCCTCGCCGCCACCCGGGACCCTTCGTCCGACGCCTCGAGCATGTAACCATGGAGTGGATGCGTTCTCTGACTGTTGCGCTCATCGCGCTGATCCTGGGAGCCGGAGTGCTGCCCGCCGTGGCAGAGTCCGGAACATCTCCGGACCCCAGCGGAAGTCCCAGCCCGACGGTCAGTGGCAGCCCGAGCGTGAGTCCCAGCGCAAGTCCGAGCCCGACTCCTTCCGCAACGCCCAACCCGCAGGTCTACCCCGTTTTCAACTACCCGGGGCCAGGTCTTCCGGATCCCTCGCTGAACAGCGAGCTGGTACGACTGCTCGATCTCACGCCGGCCGACGCCACGATCACCGCTTCTTTCTTCGTCATCCAACCCAACTACCCGGTGGTCGACGCGCTCATCAACGCGCATGGCCGCGGCGCCGGGGTGCGGGTGGTGCTGGACAGTGGCGACGGACAGTCTCCTTCCACGAACGAGGCCGTCGACGCGTCGTACGCCCGTCTGGCAGCGGCGCTCGGGAACGACCCGGCGGCACCGTCGTTCGCCATGCAGTGCGGACTGGCGTGCATCTCGAAAGCTGACAAGAGCATCAACCACAACAAATTCGTCACGATGTCGCAGGCCGGTGACCTGCAGGACGTCGTGTTCCAATCGACGGCGAACGTGCGCAGTGATGGGTCCGGCGATGCCGCGTGGAACGCCGCGGTAGTGACCAGCGGCAACCCGGAGGTCATGGCGCAGTACGAGTCCTACTTCAACGATCTGGCGGCGCGCAGGTCGGTTCCGGGCAACAACTACCACGCGGTACGGCCCCCTATGACATACGGCGCTTCCACGCCCTATTACTTCCCCCGCACCGACGGCGGCGACTCGCTGTCCCAGGCCCTCATGGCAGTCGATTGCGCAGCGGCGCCCACCAGCGTCGACGTGATGGCCGCCTTCTTCACTCGCCCCAAGGTACGAAACCGGCTCAACGACATGGCCGCCGGTGGCTGCACGGTGCGGGTGATCGCACGGACCGACACGATCACCCGCGAGTTCTGCGACACTCTCCGGGCACCGATCCAGGTCAAGATCGCCGACAAGCCGTCCACCACCAAGGTCGGCATCCATGGCAAATACCTGACCATCGCCGGTGGCTTCGAGGGTGAGACGGATCGCCGGGTGGTGTGGATGGGCAGTCACAACCTCACCCGCAACGCGCTGGTCCGCAACGACGAGACGTTCCTGCTCACCGACGATGCGTCCCTGCATTCGGCGTTCACGACGAACTTCGATGCCATCTGGTCCTATCCGTCGCTGACGCCCGGATGTGACCGGGCAGGGGCACCCAGTGAGCAGGCCATCGAGGAGGAGGCCAACACCGAGGTGACTCCGCTGATCAAGGAGAAACAGCGTGTAAAACGCAAACTCCCCAAGCGGCTCAAGAAGCGGCGCACCGCATTGAAGTCCACCCGCACGGTCGAGGGCACCAGGTTGCGGACCATCGCCAAATGCAAGGTGGTCGGCAGCGGGAAGAAGATGAAAAAGCGCAAGATCTGCGTCATTCGCAAGCCGAAGACCAACCCCACGCTCGTACTGTCCAAGCCGAAGCGCACGCTCAAGGTCCGGATCACTCAGAAGGCCAAGGGATCGGCGACGTTGCTGCGGTTCGAACGTTCCAAGAAGTACATCCGCAAGGCCAAGAAGTGACACCTCCGGGCAGACCCGCCTCGAGTGGGTCGTGGCAGACTGTCGCGATGGGACGCACGCTTCGAGGCGCCACGGCGCTGCTGGTGGGCGCCCTTCTCCTGGGCTCCGCTGCATCGACCAGCGCCGCTCTCGAAGGCCCGCCACCGGTGGACCCCCCGCCGGTGGAGATCACTCCCTCGCAGACCCCAACGCCCGAGCCCTCCCCCGCGATGCGAACCGGCGAGGAGGTGCTGTTCAACTACCCGGTGCCCGGCACTGCGGACCTTTCCATCACCGACGCGCTCGTGGGCCTGATCGACGGCACGCCCGCCGGCGAATCGATCGTCTTGTCGTACTTCGTGATCCAGCCGGGACACCCCGTCATCGACGCGCTGCTGCGCGCCTACAGCCGTGGGGTGTCGGTCAAGGTGGTGCTCGACAGCGGTGACGGGCAGAAGGCGAAGAAGAACGGTGCAGTGGACGCGGCGTACGCGAAACTGGCCGAAACCCTCGGAACCGCGGGCGACTCCTTCGCGCGGCAATGCAACCGCTCGTGTATCACCGACGAGCCGGACAGCATCAACCACAACAAGTTCGCCGCCTTCTCCCGTACCGGCGATGCGGTGAACGTGGTCTTCCAGGGGACGGGCAACCTGCGGGCGGACGGCAGCGGCGACAGTGCTTACAACGCCGGCGTGATCCTTCGGGGCGACCAGACCACCTACCAGCAGTACCTCGGCTATTTCGACGACTTGTACAGCGAGCGCCGCGTGGACCAGGACAACTACCACCTCTGGCGACCGCCACTCACCTCCGGTCCGGTGACCGCGTACTTCTTCCCTCGTACCGACAAGACCGACACCGTGTCCGCGTCCTTGCGCAGCGTCAACTGCACCAGCCAGCCGACCACCGTGCGGGTGATGGCCCCCTTCTTCTCGCGCAAGCGGGTACGCAACACCTTGCGCGACATGGCCTACGCAGGGTGTGCCGTTCAGGTTCTCGCCCGGCAGGACACGATGACCCGCGATTTCTGCGACAAGCTCGACACCCGCAAGGTCGCCGTGAAGATCGCGCCCAGCCCGACCAAAGACCGGGTGACGATCCACGCGAAGTACGTGCTCGTCGATGGCTCGTACGGCGGCGGGGTCGACCAGCGGATCACCTGGATGGGCAGCCACAACTTCACCGACAACGCCCTGCAGCGCAACGACGAGACCTTCGTGCAGTTCGCCGACGCCACGGTGTCGAACGCGTTCTCCCAGAACTTCGACCGGTTGTGGAACGATCCCGCAATGAGTTGGGGATGCAGCCGGGCCGGCGCCAAGGACAACGCTGCGGTGGAGAAGAGCGGTGACACCGAGGTGACGAAGATCGCCCGGCGCTCCCAGACCGCCAAACGTGCACTGCCCAAGGCCCTGCGCGAGCGCCAGGTACTGCGCCCAGTCCGCACGGCACAAGGCCGGAAGATCACTACCCGGGCCTACTGCAAGCGTGCCGGAGCCCCCTCGAAGATGCGCAAGCAATATCGGTGCCGGGTCGTCAAGGGCAAGGTCCTGCCCCGGGTCGTCATCCGTTCGGACAAGCCCCTGCGGGTGCGCATCGTGCAGTCGGCGAAAGCGACCAAGCGCCTGCTGCCGTTCAAGCGCTCGGCCGCTTACCGCTACGTGCCCAAGAAGTCACGCGCCGTCCGCTTGTAGAGGCCGCCCACGGTCACGCCGTGCCAGCAGCCAGCGACGGACCGTCGGTGTTGTACAGGTCCCGCTCGATCGGCGTGAGGTGCATCGACACCGGAAGGCCCGGGCGGTGACCGGTCTTGATCAGGTACCGGCCGCGTCCCGGATGCCGGGCACCAGCCCGCCAACTGTCCGCCGACGCCCAGCCGGCGACCAGATCCTTCTCCGCCTCGCTGAGCGCGACGACCTCGCTGACAAGGCTCAACTCACGTCGCGGCAACCCGGACAGCACCACGATCGCGCTGCGGTCGATGAACCCCATGGCCTTGGCCACGTCGTGGGCGCCGGGCAGTGCCTGCAGGTCGCGCAGCGAGTGCGTCGCCATCAGACTGGCGACCCCCTGACTGCGGTTGAGCCGGGTGAGGGCATCGGCATGGTCGACCAGTCCGGGGGCGCCGCGCAACGCCCGCCACAACTCGTCCATGACGATGAACCACCTGGACCGTTTGTTCGCCGCAGAGGCAGCCGACACCGCGGCCTGGCCCCAGGACCAGCTCGACAGCATCGCGGCACCCATGAGGGTCTCGTCGTCGACGGCCGACAGGTCGACAGCCACGGCCGGCGCGCTCGGGTCGAATTGGCGCGTACTGGCACGGTCGAAGACCCCCTTGAGAGACCCTTCACACAGCAGGCTCAGCGTCCAACGCAACTCCTGCGTGACGCTGTCGTACTGCTCGACGCTGCGAACCTGCGCGGCATCCATCACGTTCGCGGCGGGATCTTGCAGCGCCCGCAGGACATCCGGCACGGTCGGGTCGACACCGTGCCCGGACAGTCCGTCGATGGCTGCGGCCAGCACCACCTCCTCCCCGTTGCCCACGACCCGGTCCTTACGGACCAACCCGCACAGAGCCAGCACCAACGTCAGCCGCCGTGCCCTGGTCTCCATCGGATCGGCGGCCGCGAAAGCCTGTGAGTCCAGCGGGTTGATCCGGTCGAGCCCACGACCCACCCGGATGACCTGACCACCCATCCGTCGGACGAGTTCGCTGTACTCACCCTTCGGATCGCCGAGTACCACCGGACGCACGCCCGCCCCGGCCATTCCCACCATCTGCCGTTTTGCGAAAGCGGACTTGCCCGTCCCGGGTTGTCCGAGGTGGAAGACCCCCGTGTTGGTCGTCAGACCTGCGGCCAACCATGAGAACGGGTCGGCGCGAACCGGCTCACCCCACATGAGATGCCGACCGACCGGCACCCCCTGGGTGGGGGCACCTGCCCCGGCAACGAAGGGGAAGAGCCCCGCGGCGGCGGCCGTACTGGCGGTGAACGTGCGCGAGCGACTGACCCACGTTCGAGCGTGCACCCCCATTTCACAGACCTCTGCGGGGCACGAAACCGAGCGCTGTCGTACTGGCGAACGTGGCCGCCTGAGCTCCGTAGTTGCGGCGCAGTCGAATCCGCGACTCGCCCGCCCGGTTCTCCAGGTCAGTCGTGCACCGTCGCAGTTCCACGATGTCCGTCGCGCTCGCCACCGCGTAGAGCCCGACGTCGACAAGTCCCGCACCCCCGACCTGGTCAGTCGCGGTCTGCTCGGCACGATGCAGGTCGGCTCGCTCCCGGGCGGTCTCGTCACGTCCCAGACGCCGGCGGTACTGGCTGCGGAACGCCGCCGCGGCGGCCTGCCGGTCCACCTCGCGCACGGCAATGTGGGCGGCCATCGGTTCATAGACCAGGCTCACCCGCTTGTGGTAGTCCGAAGGTCCCAGCAAGCGGGCGAGCACATCGGGGGGCACACTCTGGCCCGGTGTCTCATCCCAGACGTAAGCCGCCGAGACGGCCCCGTCGTGCTGGTAGTGCCCCCAGGCCTCCTCAGTGGATGTCGGCCGGCCGTCAGCCCAGTGCGTACTGGCGGCGGCACCGGCATACTGCGGTTCGTACACGCCGCGTACCCACTGCACGATGTCCTGTGGGCACATCGTCGCAAGCACGCTGACGCCGCATCGACCAAGCGTCGAACCGAGCGCACTACACAACTCCACAAGATCGCTACCCGCCGATTCGAGGTGGGATCTGTCCGGGACATCGACCGTGATGCTGACCAGGGTGCGGGAGTATTGCGCCGGACCCGGCTGTTCGAGATCGTCATCCAACTGCCGGATGACCTCCTGCACCACGCTCGTTTCCCCGGCGCTGGTTGGCTCCAAAGGATGTGTCGGCGGACCCGGTCCCGTGTGCACGGTGACGACCACGTGCTTCACGCCGGGCAGGTAGCCCAGATGTGAAAGCCAGTCGCCCCAACCCGAGACCCACTCATGGACCTGCTCTCCACCGACGAGAGTCAGCCCCAGCGGCTGGACAGGGATGATGGCGGTGAGACTGCGAGTCCTCTGGTCCCAGGTCAGGCCCACGGAGGGTCCGGTCGGGTCCTGCACCTCGAGCAGCGTCATCCCGGCCAGCACACCGGGGAATTCGCCGGTGTGGATGGTGCGTGCCGTGGTCCATCCACGCCGTCGATTCAGCACCCAGGCACCATGGCGTCCGAACCACGAAATGAGCGCTTCGTCGCGAATCCGCAGCACGACCAGCCCGACCCCCAGGCCGAGTGGGATTCCCAGTACGCCCACGAACCCGGGCCTGACAAGGGCCACCGCGAGCAACACGAGGACCGCACCCAGCGCGGCTGCGGTTTGCCTGCCGGACAGACCCGCCAGTCCGAACCCGCGTCGCTCCCGCCAGCCGCCGTAGTTGCGGATGTCCGCGCTCATCGCACCACCACCACCGGTACCAGGCCACCGGCCAGGCTCGCGATCCCGGGCAGTAGCGCGGCTGCGAGCAGGAATGTCAGCGCCACGGTGAGCAGGACCAATACCGGGTCGTCAGTCGCAGACACCAGGCCGTGACCCACGCGATAGACGATGGCGTTGAGCGGCTTGAACGCCATCACCGCGACGACCCATGACAAGCCCAAACGCATGCCTCCTGCCCCACGCACAACGGTGGTCGCGGCCATGGCCGGTAAACCGACGGCCAGTAGCACCGCGATGACGAAGCGCGCCAGTGCCGCGGCCACGAAGCCCAGGCAGGCAGCGATTCCGACGATGGACAACGTAAGGCCAATGGCAGGATCCACTTGACTCATCGCCGCGGAGACGGCATCTGCGTAGGCGTCGATGTCCGGTCTGCTGCCCAACAGCCATCGGGACAAGCCATCGGACATCGACCAGGAACTGGCCAGCAGCAGCCATCCGGCGGAGACGACCAGGGCGCTGCGGGTCAGCCCGATGACGAGCGCGGCGAGGTCGGCACCATTTCGGCGCACCATCACCACGACTGCTGCCAGCACCACTGACACCCCCAGCACCACCGCAGCCAGCCAACTGGTGACCGGGCGAATCGCCATGACATTCGCACGCAACATGGCCAGGTCCGGATCATCGCCACCCACCCACCAGGCCAGAGCCCAACCCACCAGCGAGGTGAACGCCTCCCCGAAGGACTGCGCCACTCCGTTCAGCGGGCCCGTCGACGCGTCCATCACATGAACAAGTTCACGATGGGCACCGCCAGGGCCACGGTCGACAGGCCGCCTATGACCCAGGGAATGCCCACCGCCCCGTCGGCAGCCGTGCTGGACCGGTGTCGGCGCCCCACACTCATCATCACGCCTGCGACGAGCAGTCCTACAGCCCCGGCCGCGAACGCTCCCCACTTGGCCAGGCCCATGATCTTCGACCATTGGGCTGTGACTTCGGCCGGAGCTTGCGGGGATGGGTTGCTCAGATCGGCGAGCAAGCCCGTCAGCACGGTCCAACTGGTCATTCGTGCCCCCTTTCCATGACCCGACATTCGCACGGGTCCCGACATTCTTGGACCCCTCGAACCCGATGTGTGGATAACTGCGTCGGTACCTGGTGAACGGTGCACAGTCGATCCATGAGCGCGGCCGAACCCACCACTTCCACCCCGATGTCAGCCGCTGTTACGGATGGCCGATGAAGATCTTCGCCGGGCTGTTAGCCCTCTTCGCCGTGGCCACTGCGGGCTCCGCCGGGGCAGGAGTCGCCGCGGTCGGCAACACTGATCCCGCTTCGGCGGTGTGGGTGTCTGATCCCGGCGGTGACGGCACGCAGGTCGACGCGGGCCTGCCAGTGGGCTACCGCAATCCCCGGTCCGCCGAAGAAGCCGTCCGATGGGCACTGGGTCAGGTGGGGGTCAACCGCGACGCCGGGCACTGTCTACGGTTCGTCAACCTTGCCTACGGCCGCCCATCCGGCCCACCGTCGGCCTACCTGGTCTGGACACGGTCCAATCCGAACCTGCACCGCTTCACCGGACCTCCCCCGCGTGGTTCCGTGGTCGTGTGGTCCAACGCCATCGGAGGAGGACACGGGCACATCGGGGTGTCGCTCGGGGACGGCACGATGGTCTCGACCACCTCGGGAGCGGTGTCGATCCTGTCGATCAAGGGATACGCGGACAGCGCCTACTTCGGATGGATGCCCCCGTACTTCTACATGTAGGAGACAGACCGGTTCCGGGAACTTCACGGGCTATCAACATGCGAAAACCGGGCCCGAGAGCCCGGTTTCGGGGTGGTGCGCCGCCAGGGACTCGAACCCCGAACCCGCTGGTTAAGAGCCAGCTGCTCTGCCAATTGAGCTAGCGGCGCAACGTGCACGAGCATAGCAGCCAGCACTACTCGCGCTGCATGCTGGACGGGACTGCCAAGCGCGGTCCAAGAGCGACCGGCGTAAACCGCACTTCGTTCCTCGGGACAAGTTGACACGGACCCTGTCGACCCCCGGGTAAATGGACCTGCGCGGCTTTCGGTGATAGCACGTCCTGCATTGGTCGGATCTTCACCAGAGGACCTTGGGACTGAGTCGCACTGCGACTTGGGAGCACCCCGGCCTGAAGCACGGCACCCGCGTGGTACCCGGCCTAACTCCCTACAGGTACAACCCGGTCTCCTCGGAATCAAGGTGCTCGGCAGCCACGGCATGCACGTCCCGCTCCCTGAGCAACACGTAACTACTTCCCTGCAGTTCGACGACGGCGCGGTCCTCGGGCTCGTACAGCACCCGGTCGTCGGTGGTCATGTGGCGCACGTTCGGGCCGGTCGCCACGACCGTCGCCCAGGTGAGCCGCTTACCCACAGAGGCGGTCGCAGGGATCAGGATGCCGCCGGAGGAATGGCGCTCCCCGTCGCTCTCGGCGCTGACCAGAACCCGATCGTGCAAGAGCTTGATCGGGAGCATCAGTCGGTGATCCGCCTCCACGTACGTCGCACGACGATGATCGCCACCACGACCCCCACTGTGCCCGCGACCCGGTCGACGCGCACTGCACCGTACTCGTCGGTGTAGAAGGCTTTGACTTTGATGACCTGACGCGACGCGATGTTCTTCGGGCTCGCGGCCACTTTCAGTTCGTCGAGCGTGCTCGCCAGGCGCTGACGGGTAGCTTCCATGTCGGCCTCGATCTCAGCCATACTGCGTGGCGCCGGCTGCGCGGTGACCACGGCTTCACGGGGCTTCTGCTTGTCCAGTTCGCTAGAACCTGCGCGGGCAACGGCGTCGCCGGAATCAGACATGGCCTCACTCTATCCGGCGATCCCGCCTATACATCGTCAGTGCGCAGAATCACCCCGTACGGCAACTCCAGCCGGAAACGGGCCAGCAGCTCGGCATCGGTGAGAAGCTCGTGGGTGGACCCGTCGTATCGGATCCGACCCTCGGACAGCACGATGCTGCGCGGGCACAACTGCCAGGCGAACAACAGGTCGTGGGTCACCATCAGCATCGTGACGTCCAGGCTCTCCAGGACCTCTGCGAGTTCTCGACGACTGGCGGGATCCAGGTTGGAACTCGGCTCATCGAGAACCAGGATCTCCGGATCCATGCTCAAAACCGTGGCGATCGCCACGCGCCGCCGCTGCCCGAAGGACAGGTGATGAGGAGCGCGTTGTGCCACCGCTCCCATCCCGACGGCGTCCAGCGCACGCTGCACCCGACCGGGAACGTCGGGCAGCTCGAAGTTGGTCGGACCGAAGGCGACATCCTGGGCCACCGTGGGCATGAACAGTTGATCGTCGGGGTCTTGGAAGACCATCCCGACCTGTCGGCGCGTATCGCGCAGCGTGGAGCGCTCCACGCGCCGACCCGCGACGCGCACCTCTCCTTCCTGGGTCTCCAGCACACCGTTGAGATGCAGGGCCAAGGTTGTCTTGCCCGCTCCGTTCGGGCCGAGCAGCGCGACCCGCTCATCGCGAGCGATGGATAGCGAGACGTCCCGCAGGGCCGCGGTGCCGTCGGGATACGTGTAGTCCACGCCGCGCAGTTCGATCACCATTGCGTCATCAGACCGATCCCGAAAATGACGGCGGCGCAGACGGGTAGTACCGCGGCGATCGCCCAGGAATGCGCGCGACCGGCGGGGGGTGCGGGCAGTTTGCCGTCGTAGCCGCGACTCACCAGCGCCAAGTGGACCCGTTCGCCGCGTTCGTACGACCTGACGAACAGCGCTGCCAGACCGGACGCGATGACCGGCCACGACCGCGGTGAGGTTGAGCGCATGCCGCGCACCTGCTGCGCGACCCGCATGCGCGTGTACTGGTCGGCGACCACGTCGACGTAGCGGACGAAAAACGTGAGAATCGCCACGACCGACGTGGGCATGCGCAGCGACTGCAGGCCTGCGACCAGGTCCACCGGCAGGGTGGTGGCGGACAGCAGCGTCGCCGTCAGGACACCCAGAGAGGCCTTGATCAGAATGTTCCATGCCGCCCACAGACCGGCGATCGACAATCCGCCGACACCATCGGGCGGTGGGCCGACGAAGGGCAGAAGGACCGCGAACAATACGAACGGGATCTCGATCGTCAGCCCCACGAGAACCCGTCGGAAAGGGACCTTCGCCACCGCCAAGGACACGGTCAGCACGAGTGCGTATCCGGCAAAGGCAGCCACCCATTCGCGCGGCGTCAGAACCACGAAGAACACGAACGTGATCGCGGCGACCAACTTCGACTGGGCGGACAGTCGGTGGGTCAGCGACGCGGCGTCGACGTAGCCGCGGTGCAGGAGCCCGGTGTCGCTCAGTGTCGCCGTTCCCGGATCAGATAGAACAATCCGAAGCCGAGCCCTGCCGTCACCGCGACGCCGACGATCCCGGCCGCCGCACCACCGAGTCGTTCATCCGACGCCCCGGTCAGGGAGTATCCCGCCAGCGGGGACGAGCCGGTAGCCGACTCTTGCTCGTTGGCGGCGATGCCGTGGTCCTCGGCGACCTTGTTGAGGCCGTCGGGTGCCGAGGATGCGTACAGGCTCACGACAGCGGCCAGCGTGACGGCGATCAAGCCGCCGATGATCAGCAGTCGCTTCATGCTGGCACCGCTTCCGTCCGCCGAACCGGGCGCGCCAGAGCCGTGCCCTGCACACCGGCGACAATGTCGGGCCTCGAGGCCAGAACTGCCGCCACGACCAGGCCAGTGATGATCCCCTCGCCGATGCCGATCAGCACGTGCACCCCGCCCATGGCGGCGGCGACTGCGGCCAGCGACACCGGAGCCGTGCCACCCAGTGCGTACTCGGCCACGAAGGCCAGAGCCGACGCCGGCACCGACAGGAACGCCGCGACGCCGGCTACCAGCGCAGCCCCCTTGGGCGTCTTGACGAAGCGGACCCCGAGGCGGAATACCAGCCAACCGACCACCGCCGTCACGACCGCCATGTTCAGCACGTTGATACCCAGCGCAGTCAGGCCGCCGTCGGCGAACAGCAGCGCCTGCACCACCAGGACGACGGTGACGACCAGCATGCCGGCCCACGGCCCCACCAGGATCGCCGCCAGTGCCCCGCCGAGCAGGTGCCCACTAGTGCCGGCCGCGACCGGAAAGTTGATCATCTGCGCTGCGAAGATGAACACCGCAGTGAGACCGGCAAGTGGCGCAGTCCGATCGTCGAGTTCGGCACGGGAGCGCACCACCGCCACGCCGAGCACCGCGGCGGCGAGGACGAACGCGAACAGGCTCACCGGCGCGTCGATGAATCCGTCGGGCACATGCATCGCGAGAAGTTGCATGACCCTCAGCATACGTGGTTATTGCGAACTGTTCGCAATAAAGGTTCCGGTTCCCGCCGGCTTGTTGCACCGATTGCCGACCTGCAGCGACCACCTTAGGCTCACGATATGACCGAGAATGTCCGACTTGAACCCGGCGACGCCGCACCCGACTTCACCGCAACTGACGACCAGGGACAGACCGTGAGCCTGTCCGACTACGCCGGATCGACGCTGGTGTTGTACGTGTATCCGGCAGCGATGACGCCTGGATGTACGACGCAGGCCTGCGACTTCCGCGATTCCCTAGAGGCCTTGTCCGGAGCGGGCGTCAAGGTCGTGGGGATCAGCCCAGACAAGCCGGAGAAGCTCGCGAAATTCCGGGAACGCGACGGCTTGACCTTCCCGCTGCTCAGCGACCCCGACCACCAGATCCTGGAGGCCTATGGCGCCTGGGGCGAGAAGAACCTCTACGGCAAGAAGTACATCGGGGTCATTAGGTCCACGTTCGTCATCGACCCGGACGCGAAGATCGAACGCGCCATGTACAACGTCAAGGCCAAAGGCCACGTGGCGAAACTGCGTTCGGAACTGGGCGTTTGAGCTTCGCGGGGCTGACGCTGCGAAGCCACCGCGCCTGCCCCCGGATGTGAGACAAGCGGCACAGCCGCGGGAGATCGGTACAGGCGTTGACAACCACGGCCCGCGCAACTCCAACGGCTGTCAAACAGCCGCTAGCACCGCGCTAGGCTGGGGCGGATCGCGGGTGTGGCGGAATTGGCAGACGCGCAGGATTTAGGTTCCTGTGTCCTCGGACGTGGGAGTTCAAGTCTCCCCACCCGCACAGGTTTCGAGGCCGGCAGCACCGGACTTGAGGGCGACGTTGTTGGGCGCTACGAGCCACCAGAACCCCCAACAACGCCGCCCTCGCCGCCCGGCGCACCTCAACTCCAGGACGCTGCGACCTGTCAGTCGCCCTCGTACGGCGAGTGCGCCACTCCTTCGGGTCGGCGCATCAGCGACTCCAGATCCGTCCGCCGGGGATCGTCGTGTCCCGTGGCATCGAAGTACACCCCATTCCGCTGCGAAGGCATCCGCTCGTCCATCAGGGACAGCAGCCCGTAAGCCCGCTCGTCGGCCGGGAAGAGCGTGTTGATGTCCAAACCGCGCGGCCACAGTTGCCAGGCCCACACGACCGACATCTCGTAACTGAACACCACCGCGTTCGAACTCAGAAACAGCACGGAGATGAACGCCACGACCGTCGTCATCGCCCCATAAACCGCCGATGAGTTGTTGAGAAACCGCGCGGTGATCAGCCCCGCCAGATTGGTGATGGTCACCAGCGCTACGGCTCCGACGATCGCACCGAGCATGACCTCCCCGTTGGCGATCGGGCGCCTCGACAGGATCTTGGGCGCGATGAACAACAGCGAGAAGGCCACCGCCAGAGCCACGAGGGTGCCGATCGGCTGCTGCCATGCCGGTGCCCATCGTGATGCCGCCAAAGAAGTACCCCCGACCACCACAACGGCCAGACCCAGCAACAGCACCACCAGTATCACGCGCAGATACCGAGGGCCGAATCCGTACCGAAAACGGTAAGGCACGCAGAACACCTGATTGACCATCGCGTACAGCGCGAACACAGCCCCCGTGCCAGCGAGCAGCAGACCGATCAATGCGATCCAGAACGCGACACCGCCGTCGGGCAGGCTGGCATAAGAATCCAGAATCTGCTGCTGGTATTGCACGGGCACCACTTGGCGTACAAGATCGTCGATCAAGGCTGGATTGTTGTCCGCCAACGTCCGCAGTACCGCGTAGCCTCCAATGGCCAGCGGAAAGATTCCGAACAAGAAGTAGTACGCAAGCAATGCAGCAAGGCGACTGCCCTCGTCATCGGCGTACTTCTTGAATACCGCGTACCCGAAGGCAACCGGCTGGAAGCGCGACTGGCTGCGGTCTACGAGCCTGCTGGCCGCGAGCACCACCCGTTCGACCCGGCCCGCCACTCCGGAGTGGGACGTGGGTGGCGGCCCTGCCGCGTAGTCCCGATGCGGATCCGCCCACGGTTCATAGAACGGAGCAGAACGAGGTTCTTCGGGATCGGCCACCTACCAGATCCGAACCCGGTCGGCCGGGTCGCGCCACATGCCATCGCCCGGTTGGACGTCGAACGCCTCGAAGAACGCGTCAGTGTTCAGCAGAGTGCCGAACACGCGGAACTCCGGCGGTGAATGCGGATCGATGGTGATCCGGCGCACGGTCTCCTCCGGCCGGGTCTTGGCGCGCCAGACATGCGTGAATCCGACGAAAAAGCGCTGCTCACCGGTCAAGCCGTCGATGACCGGCGCCGGCTCGCCGCCCAGCGAGAGCAGATACGCGCGGTAGGCGACTGCCAGACCGGAGACGTCCGCGATGTTCTCCCCGAGTGTGAGCTCGCCGTTCAGCGTGTGACCGGCTACCGGCTCGTACGCGGCGTACTGCTCGATCAGAGCCCGCGTGCGGTCGGAGAAGGCCTCGTGATCGGAGTCCGACCACCAGTTGCGCAAGTTGCCCTCGCCGTCGAACTGCGAGCCTTGGTCGTCGAAGCCGTGGGAGATCTCATGACCGATCACCGCACCGATGGCACCGTAGTTGACCGCATCGTCAGCGGACATCGTGAAGAATGGTGGCTGCAGGATCGCCGCTGGGAAGACGATTTCGTTCATCTCCGGGTTGTAGTAGGCGTTGACCGTCTGCGGGTTCATGTGCCACTCGTTGCGATCCACCGGACCGCCGAGTTTGCCCACCTCGTAGTCGTGGTGCCAGGCACGCGCCGAACGCACCGACGCGATCAGCTGACCGGGGGCCAGGACCATCGTCGAATAGTCCTTCCAGACATCCGGGTAGCCGATCTTCGGCGTGAAACGCTCAAGTTTGGCGTGCGCCTGCTGCTTGGTGGCAGGCGTCATCCACTCGAGCCCGTCGATGGACTGCTCGAACGCCTTCAGCAGGTTGTCCACCAACTCGACCATCCGGGCCTTGTTCTCAGCCGGGAAGTGCCGGGCGACGTATTCCTGCCCGAGCGCCTCGCCGACCATACCTTCCACCAGGTCGACGCCCCGCTTCCAGCGCGGCCGCATCTGCGGGACGCCGCGCAGCACCTTGCCGTAGAACTCGAACGAGGCCTGCACCGTCTGCTCGGACAGCAAGCCGGTGAACGAGCTCAGCACCCGCCACCGCAGATAAGGCTTCCAGTCCTCAAGGTCCACTTCCGCCAAGGCGGCGGTGAAGGCTTGCGCGTAGTCGGGCTGGGCGATGTTCAAGGTCTCGATCCGGCCGGCCACGCCGACCGCCTCGAGGTACGCCGACCAGTCGTAGCCCGGAGTCAGGTCGGACAGCTCGTCGAGCTCGTACTGGTTGTAGGTCTTCACTGGGTCGCGGTTGGCGACCGTTGTCCAGTGGCTGCGGGCCAGTCGGGTTTCCAGCGCCACGATCCGCTGGGCATCGGCGGAGGTACCGACACCGACCCGTTCCAGCATGGCGGCGACGTGATCGGTGTAGGCCGAACGGGTAGCCGCGAACGACTCCTCCAGGTAATAGTCGCGGTCGGGCATTCCGAGCCCGCTCTGCCACATGTCCAGCACGTAGCGGGTCGAATCGCGGTTGTCCTGATGCACGGCCCCGCCCAGCGGCGACCCCACTCCCTCCCGCTCCAACCGTCCCAGCAGCCCCGGTAGCTCGTCGACAGAGTCCAAGGCATCTACTGCCGCGAACAGGTCTGCGATCGGCTCCAGCCCCACCCGCTGGATCTCGTCGGTGTCCATGAACGCGTTGAACAGCACGGCGATCCGCCCGGCGTTGGTGTCCGGCTCGGGTTCTTGGGCGGACAAGTCCTTGATGATGCTGCGCAACTGGTCCTGTGAGGTGTCGTGGAGGTCGGTGAACGACGCGAATTCGGCCTTGTCCTCCGGGATCTCAAAGGATGTCAGCCACTGCCCCAGCCAGTGCCGGTAGAAGTCGTCCTGCGGTCGCACCGAAGTGTCCTGCCATTGCAGGTTTATTCCCATGCGCCAACCCTAAACGGCGGGTGGGCCTCCGGCCACCAGGTGCTTGCCGATCAGCGCCCGGAAGGCGCGGCCCCGGTGACTGATGGCGTGTTTCTCCCCGGGGGTTAGTTCGGCCGTTGTGCGTGGTCCTTGGTCGGTGGAGATCTCGAAGATCGGGTCGTAGCCGAAGCCGTTGCTGCCGCGCGGCTCGAACGTCAGACGCCCTGTCAGTTCACCCAGCTCGACGACTTCGCGACCGTCGGGCCACACCGCCACCGCCGCACACACGAACCGGGCTGCGCGGTGTTCCATGGCCACGTCGGACAACTGCTTCAACAGCAGGTCGAGATTGCCGGCGTCGTCCCCGTGACGCCCGCACCACCTGGCCGAGAAGACCCCCGGCGCTCCCCCGAGCACGTCCACCGCCAGCCCCGAGTCGTCGGCCATCGCCGGCATCCCTGACTGCGCCACCACAGCCCGTGCCTTCAGCAGCGCATTCTCCGCAAATGTCACCCCGGTCTCCCGAGTATCCGGCACATCGATGTCGTCGAGGTCCAGCACCTGCTCGGGCATCCCGGCGTCGGCCAGGATCTGCGATATCTCGGCGAGTTTGCCACGGTTGCGGGTGGCCAGAACCCAGGTCATGCTGCTCCGCCCGGGGCAGCTCCCGCCGACACCGTCGCGGGACTCCCATCGATCAACCGGCCCTGCACTGGACTGCCATCGGCCAGGGCCGCCTTCTGCAGTTCGGTCAGCTCCGCACAACCAGCGGTTGCCAGCAGCAGCAGCTCGTCGAGGACCGCCCGCTCGAACGGCTCCCCTTCGGCCGTCCCCTGGACCTCGACGAAGCGGCCGTCGCCGGTCATCACCACGTTCATGTCGGTGTCGGCGTTCACGTCATCGTCGTAGTGCAGGTCGAGCCGGGGCTGACCGTCGACGATTCCCACACTGACCGCTGCCACGGAGTTCGGCAGCGGCCAGGCTTTCAGCAACCCCTGTTCTTGCGCCCACGAACATGCATCGGCCACGGCGACATAGGCGCCGGTGATGGCTGCGGTGCGGGTGCCGCCGTCGGCCTGCAGGACATCGCAGTCGACCTGGATCGTGTTCTCGCCGAGGACCGCATCGTCGATCGAGGCCCGCAGTGCTCGCCCGATCAGTCGGGAGATCTCGTGCGTGCGTCCGCCGGGACGACCTTTGATCGACTCGCGGGCACCCCGGGTGTCGGTCGACCGGGGCAGCATGGCGTACTCGGCGGTGATCCACCCGAGACCTGAATCCCGCCGCCAGCGTGGTACCCCGGCCGTGAAAGAGGCGACACACAGCACCCGGGTGCGGCCGAACTCCACCAGGCACGACCCTTCGCCGTTGTCCTGCCACCCGCGGTGGAATCGGATCGGGCGCAATTGATCGGCCTGCCGGCCATCGGATCGGGACATGGGTCCGACTGTAGCGAGGGCGGTGCACGGTCGGGCCCAGCGGTTGCACCATCAAACCTGGGCCGCCAGCCGGCCACGCGGCCCTCGTTTCATGGCGATAGGCCCTCCAGAAAGCCACATATCCGACAAGACCCCATCATTCCGGGGCCACCTGCAGCCGTTGGCTTGGAATCCGGCCCCCAAGTGATGGCGGCCACCCAACAGACCCTCTGGCCGACCTCCACGAGAACCCCAGACCCCAGCCACCGGGGCCCAGCGGTTGCACCATCAAACCTGGGCCGCCAGCCGGCCACGCCGCCCTCGTTTCATGGCGATAGGCCCTCCAGAAAGCCACATATCCGACGAAACCCCGTCATTCCAGGGCCACCTGCAGCCGTTGGCTTGGAATCCGGCCCCCAAGTGATGGCGGCCACCCAACAGACTCTCTGCCGACCCCACGAGAACCCCAGACCCCAGCCACCGGGGCCCAGCCGTTGCACCATCAAACCTGGGCCGCCAGCCGTCCACGCCGCCCTCGTTTCATGGCGATAGGCCCTCCAGAAAGCCACATATCCGCCAAAACCCCATCATTCGGGGGCCACCTGCAGCCATTGCGCGGAATACCGGCCCCCAAGTGATGACTGACCCCTCTATCCACAGATTTTCCGGCTGCCATCTACAAGGCCTCACTGCCTGCTGAAATGACCAGGTGGATCTCACCAGCGCATTCGGCATTCGTCCCTTCACGCGGGCTCAAGCCTTGGGCCTCGGGCTCACCACCTGGCAGTGGCAACAGCTTGTGGAGCAGCGCCAGATCGAGCAGCTCCGACGTGGTGTCTACGTCACCCGCCTCGCGGACGACGATCGGGGCCGGTACCAGCAGAAGGTCGGCGCCGGACTGATGAATCGCACGAATCATGTCGCGTTCGGCGACTCGGCCTTCGCCATTCACGAGCTGCCGAATCCGTGGTTCATGCCCTGGGAGCGACGCCCGCTACTTATCGGCGCAAAAAAGGCCCGCCGCGACAGAGGCGTCAGCAAGTTGCCAGGCATCGCCCCGTTGCACAGCGACTGGGGACCGGTCACCGACCTGACCACGACCGCCGCGTGGGCCGCGTCGGAGCTTCCCCTGCCGCAGGCGCTGATGGTCATCGATGTGATCGCACAGCGACTTGCGGACACACGCGACAGATTTGTGCTGTCCTCTGAACACTGCCGAAACGATGTGCGCTTGCGTCTGACCCACGAAATCGATCTCCCGGGTCTGCGGTGTGCCGATCCTGCCGCGGACTCACCCGCGGAGAGTTACTTCCGCGGCCATCTCATCGAGGCGGACGTCACGGGCCTTCAATGCGGGGTGCCGATCAGAGGGGCCACGGGCGATCAGTATTTCGCAGATCTTCTTCACGGGCGCCTCATCGTGGAAGTCGATGGCCGCGGCAAATACCGCACCGTTCAGGACCTCATCGATGAGAAGTTCCGCGAGGACAGCCTGCGGGAGGCCGGCTACGGCTTCTTGCGAGTCTGGGTCGAGGATCTGTACGCGGACCCTGACCGTGAGGTGCAAAGGTTCCTGGCTGCCATGGCACGCAAGGCCGCGGCCTAAACCTCTAGCTGAAGCCCGCCAGAGGCCAGCAGCAGCTCGCCGTCGTAGGCCTGCGCTGCTTCGGCGAAGACCTGCTGCGGATCGTTCCAGGCAACCAGATGTGTCAGCAGCAGGCGTTCGACCCCGGCCCGCTTCGCGTGGTCGGCGGCCTGCCCACCGGTCAGGTGCAGGTCCGTGGGATTCACGCGGCCATTGACGAACGAGGCCTCGAAAACCGCCAGATCGGCGCCCCTGGAAATTTCGACAAGAGACTCCGTGGGGCCGGTGTCACCGGAGTACACCAGCGAGCGACCGTCGGCGCTGACCCTGATGGCGTAGGTCTCGACCGGGTGGGCGACCCGGATCGTCTCCACCGTGAACGGCCCGATCGCGGTCGCGTCCGCTGCATGGCGCATGAAGTTGAACTCGTCGTGCATGCCCGGACGACTGGACAGACCATAGGCCGACGCCATCCGGTCGGCGGTTCCCCGCGGCCCGAAGACCGGAATGCGCCCGTGGGCGCCGTCCGGATGATACTTGCGGGCGACGAAGTAAGACGTCAGGTCGATGCAGTGGTCGACGTGAAGATGGGACAGCAGGACGGCGTCGATGTCGTAGATGTCGGCATACCGCTGCAAAGCCCCTAGCGAACCGTTGCCCAAGTCGAGGAGGATCCGCGCGCCGTCGTGCTCCACCAAGTAGCACGACGCCGGACTGTCCGGACCCGGGAACGACCCGGCACACCCCACCACGGTCAGTCTCACGACACCACCTCCACCGCCGAATAGGCCTCCCTGATCTCAGGACCGAGGAACCTGCGACCCATCGTCGCAAACGCCGTCGGGTCCCCGGTCGCCAGGAACCGGTGCTCGGGTTCGGGCAGCGTGGGATCGCGCAGCAGATCGTGCGCGGACAGCCGCGCATATACGTCCTTGGCGGTCTCCTCGGCGCTGGAGACGAGCACCACGTCGTCGCCCATGACCCACTGGATGACGCCGGTGAGCAACGGGTAGTGGGTACATCCGAGCACGAGCGTGTCGACGCCGGCCTCCCGCAGCGGGAGCAGATACTGCTGAGCGACGCGCAGCAACTCCGGACCACCGGTGATGCCCGCTTCGACGAACTCGACGAAACGCGGGCAGGCCTGCATGAACAACTCGATCCCCGGCGCGGCTGCGAAAGCGTCCTCGTAGGCCCCCGAGGTGACCGTGGCCTGCGTGCCGATGACCGCCACCCGGTTGTTGCCCGTGACCCGGGCCGCCCGGCGCACCGCGGGCTGGATCACCTCGATGACGGGCACGTCGTAGCGCTCGCGGGCGTCGCGCAGGACCGCCGCACTCGCAGAATTGCAGGCGATCACCAGCGCCTTGACGCCGTGTTCGACGAGGTGGTCCATGATGTCCAGGGCGTAGGCACGCACCTGCGCCAGCGGCAGCGGGCCATACGGGCCGCGCGCGGTGTCGCCCACGTACAGCACAGCCTCGTGGGGCAACTGGTCGATCACCGCCCGGGCCACCGTCAGTCCCCCGACGCCGGAGTCGAAGATCCCCAGCGGTGCATCCGCCCCCGGCGCCACGTTCACGCCCACAACTGCCCGGAGATGGCCTGCTCGGCGTCCTCGATCGTGCCTTCGTACGCGCCGGTCGACAGGTACTTCCAGCCCCCGTCGCACACGATGAAGCAGATATCCGCGGACTCCCCGGAACCGACCGCCCGGTCGGCCAGGCCCAGCGCCGCATGCAGGATCGCGCCGGTCGAAATGCCCGCGAAGATCCCCTCCTCGTGCAGCAGTTGCCGGGTGCGCATCAATGCGTCGTGCGGCCCGACCGAATAGCGCGAGGTCAGCACCGACGCGTCATACAGTTCCGGCACGAACCCCTCGTCGAGGTTGCGCAATCCGTAAACGAGTTCGCCGTACCGAGGTTCGGCGGCCACGATCTGGACATCGGGGCGGTGTTCGCGCAGAAACCGCCCGACCCCCATCAACGTTCCGGTCGTGCCGAGCCCGGCCACGAAGTGGGTGATCTCGGGCAGGTCGGCGAGAATCTCCGGGCCGGTCGTGTCGTAGTGGGTCGTGGCGTTGGCCGGATTGCCGTACTGGTAGAGCATCACCCAGTCCGGGTTCTTGGCGGCAAGGTCCTTCGCGACGCGCACCGCCTCGTTCGACCCCCCTTGTGCCGGCGAATAGACGATCTCGGCGCCCCACATCCGCAACAACTGAGTGCGTTCGAACGATGTGTTCTCCGGCATCACGCAGATCAGTTGGTAGCCGCGCTGCCTGGCGACCATCGCCAGCGAGATGCCGGTGTTACCGCTGGTCGGCTCCATGATCGTGGCGCCAGGGGTGAGTACGCCGTCTCGCTCGGCGCTTTCAATCATTGCCAGCGCAGCACGGTCTTTCACCGATCCGGTCGGATTGAGATCCTCCAGCTTCGCCCAGAGCCGGACGTCCGGGGTGGGGCTCAGCCGTGGAAGGCCCACGATCGGAGTGTGGCCGACTGAGGCCAAAAGGTTCGGGAAGCGCAAGATCAGCCGCCAGCAACCGCCGGCAGGATCGTCACGGAATCACCGTCGGACAGTGAGGTTCCCAGGCCGTCGAGGAACCGCACATCCTCGTCGTTGAGGTAGACGTTCACGAAGCGCCGCAGACCCGCGTCGTCGACGACCCGGTCTTTCAAACCCGGGAACTTCGCGTCGAGGTCCGCCACCAAGTCGGCCAAGGTCGCACCGTCGGCGGTCACGACTTTCTCACCGCCGGTGTAGGTGCGCAGGATGGTCGGGATCTGAACCTGGATAGCCATAAGCACTAGGGTACGGAGTCGGTGATCACGACGTTCTCCTCGGTCACCTCTGAGTCGACGATCCGATAGCTGCGGACCTCGTCGGTGTCCTGCGACCGCGTCGAGATGAGCACGTAGTGGGCGTTGGGCTCGCTGGCAAGTCCGATGTCGGTGCGAGAGGGATATGCCTCAGTCTCCGTGTGGGAGTGGTAGATGACCACTGGTTCCTCGCCGCGGGCATCCATCTCCCGGTACAGCCGCAGCAGGTCACCGGAGTCGAACTCGTAGAACGTCGTGGAACGGGCGGCGTTGACCATCGGGATGAAGCGCTGGGGGGTGTCGCTGCCCACCGGTCCGGCCAGCACCCCACACGCTTCGTCGGGATGGTCGCGCCGGGCGTGGGCGATCATGGCGTCGACGAGTTCACGATTGATGGTCAGCATGGCTCCATTCTCCCGTGCGGTTCAGCCCATCAGCTCCTCGACCAGCGATTGCTGCAGATACCCCAGGTACAGGTAGAGGTTGTGTTCGGGATCATCGCTGGGCATCAGGGAGTCATCCTCGGAGACATCCAGCCGGGTTCCGATCATCAAACGGGCGTCTGCCAGGAACGCCAGCCACGCCCTGACCTGGTCGGTGATCACGATCGGATCCTGATGCAATTGCTCGCGTACGACGGCGATGTGGGCCAGTTTGGTGGCTCGCAGGCTGGCCTCGGTCAACCTGCGGAACTCCGCTGCTCGCTCCGGATCGGCGTAGGCGTCGGGCAACAACCTCGCCAGGATCGGATCCTCGGGCGTCGAGCGAGACTCACCGACCCCGGCCAGACCCAACTCCTTGGCCCATGCGGGCATGTCGGGGTCAGCAGCGGGATCGGCGAGGATGAGGGTCAACTCGTCGCAGACGAACTCGAGGACCCGGCGCTCCTGACCACTGAGGCGAGCGACCAGGTTGCCCTTCTTGACCTTGAACGGTTTGGCCATCAGTCGTCCTTCTGCACGGTCGCCCACAGTCCGTATTCGTGCATCGCGGTCGCGTCGATCTCCATCTGATCCCGGCTTCCCGCGTTGACCACAGCACGGCCTTTGGTGTGGACGTCCCACATCAGGGATTCGGCCTTCTCCCGGGAGTAGCCGAAGTACTGCATGAAGACGTAAGTCACGTAGCTCATCAAGTTGATCGGATCGTTCCACACCAGGCAGACCCACGGAGAATCCGACTCGAGTTCGGTCTCATGGGATTCCAGTTCGGCGGGGGCGATGCTCATCCCTGCGATTCTCCCATTGTTGAGGCACATTGCGTGTGGATCGCCACGACTTGTGGAAGGCGCGGTTCGCGGTATGCAGCCTGCCACGGCGGGTAGGGATCGACACCAACCACCCACTCACGTCAGGGACAGCCCATGTCGACCGATGCCATCGTGTTGCTCAAGAAGGACCACCAAGAGATCAAGAAGCTCTTCACCGAGTTCGAACGCGCCGGCGACAATGCGGAGAAGACCAAAGGCAGACTGGTCGACAAGATCATCGAACTGCTGACCGTGCACACCTACATCGAGAACGAGGTGATGTACCCACGCGTGCGGGAACTTCTGCCGGACCTCGAGGACGACATTCTTGAGTCCTACGAGGAGCATCACGTGGCCGATGTGCTGTGTATGGAGCTGACCACGATGAAGCCGGGTGACGAGCGGTTCGACGCCAAAACCACTGTCCTCATCGAGAACGTCCGTCACCACATCGAGGAGGAAGAGCAGCAGTGGTTCCCACAGGTCCGCGAGGGGCTTGGTCGAAAGGCGTTGCAGGAGATAGGTGCACAGATGCAGCAGGCACGCGAGAAGGCGCCCCGCAAGCCAAGCCAGCCCAGCGCTCTGAAGAAGACGGTGGACGCGATCATCGCCTGAGCCTGACCATCAAACGGGGGCCAGGATGCTGGCCCGCGGCCCCCGTTTGATGGAACAAAGGCCACATACCGGGCACATGGTCCCGGAAAACCATCAAGACCGGGCCAACCGGTCTGCTCCCCGACAGATCCGGCCCAGTTTTGATGGCGGTGTCGGCAGTACGGTACCCACATGCCCCTAGCGCCGGCGAACGCCGATCTGCCGCAACCGCCAATCCTGGAGACGATCCGACGAGGCGTCGTGGGTGACGACCAAGTCATGTTCGGCCCCTACGGTCCCCGTCGTGTCACGTATGCCGATTACACCGCCAGTGGGCGCGCGCTGGGCTTTCTTGAGGACTTCATCCGCGAGGAGGTCCTCCCCCGGTACGCGAACACGCACACCGAGAGCTCTGGCACCGGGCTGCAGACAACCAGACTTCGCGAGGACGCCCGCCGGATCATCCGGACAGCGCTGAACGCCCAAGATGCAGCGGTGATCTTCTGCGGATCCGGGTCGACGGCGGCCATCAACAAGCTTGTGGGCATCCTCAACATTCGAATCCCCGCCGACCTGGACCTGCGCTTCGACCTGCGTTCTCACATCCCGGAGAAAGAACGTCCGGTGGTGTTCGTCGGCCCTTTCGAGCACCACAGCAACGAGCTGCCCTGGCGCGAATCCCTGGCCACCGTCGTCACCATCCCGGAGGATGCCGACGGGCACATCGACGTCGACGCGTTGCGCGCGGCCCTGGCCCAGTACGCCCAGCGACCGCTGAAGATCGGGTCGTTCAGCGCGGCCTCCAACGTGACCGGCATCATGACCGACACCGGCGCGATCTCCACGGTGCTGCACGAGCACGGCGCCCTGGCGTTCTGGGACTACGCGGCGGCCGGACCCTACGTGGACATCGACATGAACCCGCCGGACGAACTCGCCTACGCCGACGCGGTCTTCTTGTCCCCGCACAAGTTCATCGGCGGTCCCGGCACCCCCGGCCTGCTCGTGGTGCGCCCCGAGGTCGTCAACAACAGCGTCCCGGAGATGGTGGGCGGCGGAACTGTGGCCTACGTCAATCCGCAGGACCACTTGTATCTGTCGGACATCGAACACCGGGAAGAGGCGGGAACACCTGCCATCGTGGAATCCATCCGCGCCGGGCTGGTCTTCCACCTCAAGCAGTCCGTCGGCGTCGACGTGATCCGCGCTCACGAGGAAGACTTCCTACGGCGCGCCATCGCCTCCTGGAGCGAGCATCCCAACATCGAGATTCTGGGCAACCTCCACGCACGTCGGCTATCGATCGTCAGCTTCGTGATCCGTCGGCCCGGTGGGCGCTACCTGCACCACAACCTGGTGGTGGCCATCCTCAACGACCTGTTCGGTATCCAGTCGCGTGGCGGCTGCTCCTGCGCTGGGCCGTACGGCCACCGCCTACTGGGCCTCGACGTGGAACTCTCCAACGAGTTCCAGACCGAGATCGCCCGGGGATGCGAAGGCATCAAACCCGGGTGGGTGCGGGTCAACTTCAACTACTTCATCTCCGAAGCGGTTTTCTCCTACATCGTGGAGGCGGTCGAACTGATCGCCGACCACGGGTACCGGCTCATCGAGGACTACCACTTCGAGCAGGACACAGGTTTGTGGCGCCACCGTCGAGGTCCGGTCGAACCCCCGCTGCGCCTGAGTCAGTTGCACTACACCGACGGCGCCCTGACCTATCCGCACCACGACGACACCGCCGGGGAGCAGTCGCTGAGCGGCTACCTGGATCAGGCCAGGACACTGCTGCTGGAGCGGGGGGATCCGTCGCAATCGCAGCCCGCACAGACGACCCCGGAGTTCGAACACCTCAGGTGGTTCGAATTGCCGGCCAGTTGTGTGCAGACCCCCGCTGAGAGCGGCTCTAGCGCGAGCGGAAACTGACTGTCGAACTGATGCCCTTGGCGTAGCCCTTGAACGGCGCCGAAACCACCCGGTAGGTGTAACTGCCGTTCTTCACCGTCGGAGTGACGCTGAAGCGGTACTTGCCGCGGGCCTTTGTGCGGGTCTTGCCGAACGTGACCCACTTGCCCTTGACCAATCGCTGCCGCTTCACCAGCACCTTGCGCTTGCCAGGGGTGACACTGCCGGTCAACCGGACCTTCTGCCCGGTGAAGGCGACGATGGAACTGTTCACACTCACCGCGGCGCGCACCTTGGTGCGAACCGTCGCGCTGCGGGCTGCCTTACGGGTGCCGGTGCTCGAGACCTTGATCCGGAACGAACTGGTCTTCTTGGGCGCGTGGCTGAACACGACCTGACCCGACTTCGGGACGTTCCGGGAGGCGACATTTCGCCAGCCGGGCTTGCCGACGGGGTTCTTCTGCAGCGTCGCGCGACCACCGCCATCGGGCTTGCCGTCCATCGACACCTGCGCGGAGATGCTCCCCTTCTGACCGCGCGTGATGGACTTCGGCGCGCCGATCTTGACACTGCCGCTCTTGCGGGCGCCCGGTGTGGCCTTTTGAACACCCACGGCCTTGCGAACCGCCGGCCACTGCGCAGAGGACTCCCCGCCGATGGTCCACAGCGCCGCGCCGCCCAGATTCGTCGAGCGGGCCACCCGGACCCGGTCGGCGACGGACTGTGCATCGGCGAAGAAAGCGCGTCGGCTGACCGTGCAGTCGGTCTTCTCCCCTTTGGCGTCCAGCCCCCGGTACACGATGCTGTACGAGACGCTCAGTTCGCCGGAGGCCGCATCGCGGGTGACCTGGTCGGGGGCAACGCCGTCCTTTGCCAGGGAAGCCAGGGCACCGCCGCTGGTCATCGAGTAGTTGCCGTTGTTGATGGTCTGCCCCACAGGGCATTTGCCGGTCTTGCCCACGTACCAGTTGCGCCCGTAAACAGGGATGCCCAACTGCACCTTGCCGGGCGGTAGTTGCGTGGCCGCGAAGGAGGCGACCTTCTGCACCCACCCGAGGGGTGCGATCGGCCCGGGGCTACCCACCGAGTAGTCGTAGGCCATGATCCGCAGAATGTCGACGCTCTTGCCCATCGCCGCGTAGTCGTAGACCCAGTATCCGCTCGAGGAGTCGTAGTCCGCGTCGTACATCGGCGGCACCGTGACAGCCAGGAGTTTGCCTTCGGCGTGCAACGCGTCGGCGAGTGCGGAGACGAAGGCGACCCAATTGGGCCGGGTCGCTGCCCACGACGAACTTCCGTCGGTGAACGCGAACGTCTCGTAGTCCAGGTCGATGCCGTCGTACCCGTTGGTGAGGACCAGTTGCACGATGCTGTTGATGTGCTCGGCGCGCTTGGGCTTCGAGGCCAATGTGGCAGCCATCCGGCCCTTGCCCGAACCGTCAGTGATCGACGGCAGGATTTTCACGCCCTGACCACGCAGTTTGGCCAGCGCTGCGGCCGCGGTCGTGGGTGACAGGTGATTGTGCACATAAATCTTCGAGCCGTCCCAGCGGGCATCGTGCCAGAACGGAGAGATGTCGCTGAAGATGTCGGAGTTGGTCAAGAAACTGCTGCTCGAGGTCTCGGTGGACCAGTAGGGCAGCCAGCCGGACATGAAGCGACGGGGCTCGTCGGCGGCATGAACCGGCGCCACCGCAGTCGCGGTCAGGCAGCCGGCAGCCACCGCAGCAGCAACCGCAGCGCCTCGGCGCTTCATCGAGCCTCCCCAGGGGCATCGCAGGATCATCAGACACTACATCGACGCACAGTGTCCAAAACATGAACTGCGCCACCCAAATTGTAAACGCCGAGCCCAGTTGCTGTCGCGTCCGTCCGACTTTCGGTCGAATCCGCCCAAAAGGGACTACGGATTGGTCCTCACGAGGGCTCCCGCACGGCGGGCGGTTAGCCTCAGTAGCCATGCGCGTTCTGATTGGACTATGCACGGCGGCTCTGGCCCTCACAGCGAGCCCGGCGGTCGCGGACTCAGATTCCCTGGCCCAGCGCGCCCAAGCTGCCGCGGATGCCACCCTGGCGGCCAAGATCTCCAGCCGGCAACTCAACGCCACCGCCGGCTTCCTGATCCCGCTGCGCATCTCCAACCCGCGCATCGGCGGCTCGTTCGGGTTCGACGTCGTGGACACCTCAACTGGGGAATCCGTCTACTCCACGAGGGCCGACGCCGCCCTGCGACCCGCCTCCAACATGAAAATCGTGACGGCGCTCACGGCCCTGAAGGTTCTCGGCCCTGACACCCGGATGACCACCGAGACCTTCGTACCCAAGCGTGGCCAGGTGATTCTGCGGGGGGGCGGCGACACCACCCTCACGAGCACCGCTCTGGCGAATCTGGGCAGGTCCACCGCGGCGTATCTGAAGTCCAACCGCCTGCTGCCCCGCAAGCGCCAGCCCGCCGATTACCGTCCCTCGACCTGCGTGATCAACGGCAAGACCCGCAAGTCCACGAACAAGCGCCCGTGCCCGATGGTCACGCCCCCCAAGAAGCGCCGGGCCCTCAAGGTCTACGTGGACGACTCGCTGTATCGCACGCCGAAGCGTGGTCCCGGTTGGACCAGTTCCTATCAGCCGACCATCGTGCGTCCCGTGCGCTCTTTGGGCCGGCTCGGCGTCTACCAGTGGGACAGTGCCAAGGAAGCCGGATACGTCCTGTCCGCGGCACTTAGGTCGGCCGGCATCAAAACCCGCACCGTCGGGCATCGCGACGTCCAGGATGGCGCCGCCAGCGCCGCCAAGGTCACTGGCGACACGGTCGCCTCACAGGTCCGCTCCATGCTGCTGGTCAGCGAGAACAACATCGCAGAGATGCTCTTCCGCCAGGTCGCGGTCGAACGTGGCCGCAAGGGAACCTGGAAGGGCGGTCGCCTCGCCGCCCGCGACACGCTCAGGGAACTGGGCCTGTCCACCCGCTCCCTGAAACTCATGGACGGCAGCGGCGTCTCCCGTGACGACCGGCTGACCCCGCGCTTCCTGACCGACCTGCTGCAAGTCGCTCTGCGAACCGACGAGCACCCGCAGTTCCAGTCGTTCTTCAGCTCACTTCCCGTCGGTGGCCGCACCGGCACCCTGTCGGCCAGCACCGGGCGCTTCACGACCAGTCCGAGCAAGTGCGCAGCGGGCCGGGTGTATGCGAAGACCGGAACCCTGTTCGACACCATCGGCTTGTCCGGCTACACCCGAGCCGCGGACGGGGAGCTGAAGGCGTTCGCCGCACTGGTCAACGACCGGCCGCAGTCGTACAGCCCGTTGTCCACCCGGCAGGCGGTCGACGGACTGGTTGCCACGGTGAACGGATGTTGGGGCCCGACCAAGAAGACGGGCTCACCCCCGCCACTCGAGCCCTGATCCGGATTTGGTCCGCGGTCAGCGCAATCGACTGGCGATGGAGTCGCGCGCCGAGACCAACTCGGTGAGGGTCGCCTCGTCCGGTGGCTGCAGGACGTACAGGCCGACGACTGCTTCGATGCCGGGCACCGACAGCGCCGCCGCCGCAGATGCCACGGAGCCGGGGCCGCGAGCAGGCGCGACCACCGGTCGACTGTCACCTCGTCGCGAGAGCAGCACCGCCTGACCGGCAGCGCTGTCCTCCAATCCGGATCGTGAGCCCACCCTGACCCCGACGAAGACCTCGGCCCGCGGCGGTTCAGCCACCGCAACGACCACCAGGCCGTCGGCGCCGTCGGTGATCGCCAGGTGCGCGGTGGCGGTGGTTGTGTCCGCCAGTCGCCGCAAGGGAGGCAGTGCGGCTTCACGCAGCAGCGGCTGGACCTGCCGGGCCAGACCGATCAGGCCCAACCCCACGTGGCACTTCCCGTCGGCCGCCCGCCGCAGCAGAGCGTGTTTCTCCAGCGTGACCACCAGGCGGTAGACCACAGTGCGTCCGATACCCAGTTCCGCCGCGATCTCGCTGACCCGCATGCCCTCGCCGGTATCGGCCAGCAAAGTGAGCAGGGTCAACCCCCGGTCCAGGGTCTGTGAGGTCTCAGCAGTCATCCAGACCACCTTCTCCCCCGATGGCGCATCCTGACCACTTCCGACACGGGAGTGTCGCCGGTTCTTAACCTGGTTCGTACCGCGCTGGGTGCGCAGCGCACTGATCCGGGCGTGGTGTCCGCGTGCGGTCTGCGTCCGGCAGCCGTTGGAGTTGGGTACATCCGTTGGACAACCGCACATCCGTTGGACAACCACCGGCCGTGCAACTCCAACGCCGGTACCCTTCTCCAACGTGTGTACCTAAGTCCAACGCCGATGGAGCTGGGGCAAGAACGGGGTGCGGCCCCCGCGACCCCAACGGTCCATCGCGATCAGTCCTCGTCGTCCCCGCCACCAGGAAGGCCCTTGTAGATGGCCTCACATGCCGGGCACACGGGAAAGCGCGACGGGTCGCGGTTGGGCACCCACACCTTCCCGCACAGAGCGATCACCGGTTCCCCGAGGACCGCACTGGCCATGATCTTGTCCTTCTTCACGTAGTGGGCGAACTTCTCGTGATCGCCCTCCTCAAGTACTGGTTCGGTCTCCACCAGCGTGTCACCGGTCAGCTCCGGGCTCTCGAGCGGATTCGACGATGAAACAACCAGACGATGCGGATCAGCCATAGGGATGAGTGTACGTGAGGCACATCACACCACCGTGCCACCAGGCATAACGCAGCGTGAGAAGGGAATCGGAGCGTCACAGACGTCCCGATTTGTCCGACCTGTGACTCAGCGTGTTCACACTCGCGACGCCACGCATTAATCATCGGAGACTTGACGCGGGGGTGATTACTCTGCGCATAATGCCAACGAACGGTTGAGGCATTTATCGGCCATACGGTCGATGCCCCCGCCGCTCACTGTGAGTAGCGTTCAATGCGTGGTTAGTACTCGCCGATACTCCAACTGGGGGACGAGTAGCACGTAGAGGGAATCCGCTCGCCGAACGTGCGAGTGGCCGACGCCGGCCCATAACGCCGGTGGTTAGGAGAGATTCGCAATGCCGCAGCAACCTCTGTCGCAAGTACCCGCCGACGCCACCTGGGACTGGCAAGAAGTGGGGTCATGCCGAGAAGCCGACCCAGAACTCTTCTTCCACCCCCAGAACGAGCGGGGACTCGCACGTCTGCGCCGCGACCGTGCCGCCAAAGCCGTCTGTTCCCAGTGCGACGTCCGCATCGAATGTGCCGACTATGCGATCCGCGCCCGCGAACCGTACGGCGTGTGGGGCGGGCTCACCGAGGAAGAACGCGAACGCGTCTATGTCCGCATAGCCCTGGCCCAATTCCCCCGTCAGCGCGGAGAAGGTGCCGTGGCAGCCGCAGCGGAAATCTCCGAAGCCGTTTCGCCCGGCGCCATGGGCGTCGTTTCCTGAATCCTGCACGAGAGCGCCGCCCGATCCGTCGTGGCGGCGCTTTCGTCTGTTCTCAGCGCTTCTGCTCTTCGGCGTCGAGTTGGCGCAACAACCCCCGGTAGGCCCGGAAGGTGAACACGGTGGCGACGGCCAGCACCACTGCCGCGATCGCGTAAATCACGTTGGAGCCGCCCACGGCGGCGATCCCGACCCAGATCGTCATGAAGGCGAATATGGCTGACAAGAAGATCAGGACGTTGCTCTTGGCTGCTCCGCTCATTGCGCCACCCTACGGGTTCAGGTGCCGGATGCGAGGCGGGCGGCTGAACACGACGAGGCCCCCACCCCGAGCAGGGGTGGGGGCCTCGAACGGTGTCACTCGCCGCTGAGTACCGGGATCGCAGATCCGAGGGCCAGCAGCACGCAGGTGAGCAGGAACAGCAGCAGCAATAGCGGCCAGACGAACTTGAGGTACCTGTCGTAGCGCACCTTGGCGATCGCCAGACCACCCATGACGATCGCGGAGGTGGGTGTGAACAGGTTCACCCAACCTGACGCGGCCTGGTAGCCGGTCACCACGATCGCCCGGGAGACGCCGGCAAAGTCACCCAGCGGCGCCATGATCGGCATCGCCAGTGCGGCGTGACCCGACGACGACGGAACGAGGAACGCCAACGGGATGTTGACCACGAACATGCCCACTGCGAACGCCGCACCCGACAGGTCCGTGACCAGGCTCTCCAGCGAATTCAGCACGGTGTCGGTGATTCCGGCGTTGTTCATGATGACCGTGACACCACGCGCGAACGCGATGATGAACGCAGCGCCCATGAAGTCGCCCATCCCAGCGATGATCGAGGTGGTCATCCCCTCTTCGCCGAGTTTGCCGACCAGACCGATGATGACCGCGGCCACGAGGAACAAGGCCGCCAGCTCGGGGAAGAACCATCCCCAGGTGACTCGCTCCATCGCCGGGAAGAAGTCCGACCACGGGACCACGGAGAAGATCATGATCACAAAGGTCAGCGCGAAGATCCAGATGACCAGCTTCTGACGCCCATCCATCTCCGGGGGCTCACCGGCGCTCTGGGCAGCCAGCGCCGAGTCCTCCTCGGTCCGCGGGATCATGAACTTGTCGGGATTGCCTTTGATCTTGTTCGCGTAGCGCAGGACGAAGACGACCGAGGTGGTCACCAGCACGATGTAGATCAGCAGCCGCAGCACGATTCCGTCGCCGAGTTGGATACCGGCACTGTCGGAGGCCACACCAGTTGCGAACGGGTTGACCGTGGAGGCCATGGTCCCGGTTCCCGCACCGACCAGGATCACCACCCTCGGCGCCGAGCAGGAGGCGAAGGGCCGGCTAGCGGAGATCCGCGCGCTGCGTACGGCGCAATGATGGCATAGCCGGGCACGTTGGGCAAAGATCGTAACAATCCGCACTCGGCGGTACTGCGCGAAGGGAATCGTGAATGTCTGAATACCACGTCGACTCAGAGGTGGGTCAACTCCAGTCGGTCATCGTCCACAGACCGGGTCTCGAGTTGGCGCGCCTTACCCCCTCGAATGTCGAGGACCTGCTTTTCGATGACGTCATGTGGGCGGCACGCGCTCGTGAAGAACACGACGCCTTCGTCATGAAACTGCGTGACAAGAACGTCGAAGTACTGCACTTCCAGACCCTTCTGGCCGAAGCGCTCGACCAGCCAGGCGGCCGCGAGTTCCTCGACGAGCGCCTCACCACTGCCACCCAGGTCGGTCCGGCGCTCGACGAGCCGCTCTCGGATCTGGTGATGCAACAGGACGCCGAACTGCTGTCCGAGGTCCTGATCGGTGGGGTGCTCAAGCGCGACCTGCACCTGCCGAACACGGAGAGCCTGCTGTGGAGCTACCTGGATGACTACGACTTCATCCTGACCCCGCTGCCCAACCACCTGTTCCAGCGGGACAACACGGCGTTCGTGTACGACGGACTGTCGGTGAACCCGATGGCCAAACCGGCCCGTAAGCGGGAGACCCTGCACTCCAGGTTGATCTGGAACTTCCACCCCCGGTTCAGGGACGCCGGACTGAACTTCTACTACGGCAACGACGACGAGCACCACGAGCCGGCCACCGTCGAGGGCGGCGACATCCTCGTGATCGGCAACGGTGCTGTGATGATCGGCATGGGTGAGCGCACCACACCGCAGGGTGTGGAGGTCCTGGCCCGCAAGTACTTCAAGCACGGCAAGGGCCAGATCAACAAGGTGATCGTGGTGGAGTTGCCGAAGACGCGTGCATTCATGCACCTGGACACGGCGATGACCATGATCGACAAGGATGCGTTCTCCTGCTACCCGTACCTGCCCGATCACTTGCGTTCGTACACGCTCGAGCCGGTCGGCGAGGACGGCAACTTCACCGTCAAGGAGAACGACGACATGTGGCCGGTCGTCGCCGATGCGGTCGGCGTCGAAGAGATGCGCGTGCTGAAGACCCCGATCGACGAACTCGGCGCCCAGCGTGAGCAGTGGGATGACGGCAACAACTTCCTGGCCGTCGCACCCGGAGTCATCTTCGGGTACGAGCGCAACACGACCACGAACACCTTCCTGCGCAAGGAGGGCATCGAGATCGTCAGCATCGTCGGTTCCGAACTCGGCCGTGGCCGTGGTGGACCCCGCTGCATGAGCTGCCCGATCGTCCGCGGTCCGGCGGAGTAGAACCCTGTGTGGGGTGGCCTTCGCGGGTCACCCCACACCCTTTTCGACAACCCCACCCCCCAGTAAGGAGAACCAGTGCCTGTCAACCTTCGTAACCGCGACTTCCTCAAGGAACTCGACTTCACCACCGCTGAGATGCAGTTCCTGCTCGACCTGTCGCGCGACCTCAAGCGTGCCAAGTACACCGGCAACGAGCGTCAGCGCATGCAGCGTAAGAACGTCGCCCTGATTTTCGAGAAGACCTCCACCCGCACCCGGTGCGCGTTCGAGGTCGGTGCCTACGACCAGGGCGCCGGTGTGACCTACCTCGACCCGAGTGGCTCCCAGATGGGCCACAAGGAGTCGATCGCCGACACCGCCCGCGTGCTATCCCGCTTCTACGACGGCATCGAGTACCGCGGAAGCGCGCACACCAACGTCGAGGAACTCGCCGAGTACTCCGACGTACCGGTCTGGAACGGCCTGACCGACGAGTGGCACCCCACGCAGATGCTCGCCGACTTCCTGACCATGAGCGAGCACAGCGGTGGTCGACCGATCCGTGACATCACCTACTCGTACATGGGTGACGCGCGCTCCAACATGGGCAACTCGCTGCTGGTCATGGGCGCGATCATGGGCGCCGACGTGCGCATCTGTTCGCCGAAGGACCTGTGGCCGTCGCAAGAGACACAAGACGCGGCCCACGAGCGCGCCGAGCGCTCCGGTGCCCGCGTGATGCTCACCGAGGACCCCGACGAGGCGATCCCCGGATCGGACTTCCTGCACACCGACGTGTGGGTGTCCATGGGTGAGCCCAAGGAGGTCTGGGACGAGCGGATCAAGCTGCTCAAGCCCTACCAGGTCAACCGGGAAGCGCTGGACAAGACCGGCAACAAGAACGCGAAGTTCATGCACTGCCTGCCGGCCTTCCACGACACCAACACCAAGGTCGGCCAGGACATCGCAGCATCTACGGGCATGACCAACGGGCTCGAGGTCACCGACGACGTGTTCGAGTCCGACGCGAACATTGCGTTCGACCAGGCCGAGAACCGGCTGCACACGATCAAGGCGATCATGGTCGCAACGATCGGCGACTAGTACTGACATCGCAAAGAGGCGGTGGTCCGGGTTAGTTCCTGGGCCACCGCTTTTTTGTGCGGCGCGCGGTCGACCCCCGGCGAACAGCCGTTGGAGTTGCGCACACCCGTTGGACAACCGCACATCCGTGAGACAACCACCAGCCGCGCAACTCCAACGCCCGTACCTTGGTCCAACGCCTGTACCTAACTCCAACGCCTGCGCACGCCTAGCGACCCGGCGGCCCTCCAACGTCCAACCAAACCGTCGTGTCCGCCGGCACACCCGCCCCGGGGTCGAACTCGTCACTGGCCAGCAGAATCACGGCATCGTCAGGCAGCACCACCGGGGCCGCGCTGTAGTTCACCACACACAGGAAGCCTGGCTCGCGGGCAAAACCCAACGCCCCCTCGGGCATGGACAGCCACTGCAGACAACCGTCGCCGAGGGCGGGCAGCAACCGGCGCATCCGCAGGGCCGTCCGGTACAACTCCAGCATCGAACTGGCGTCGTCGGTCTGCCGGGCGACGCTGTAGATCCCCCAATCGTCGGGCTGGGGCAGCCAGGTGCGCACCGGACCCGGGGAGAAACCGAAGGGCGCGCTGTGTCCGGACCAAGGCAGGGGTACCCGACAACCGTCGCGGCCCCGGCTGATCATCCCGGATCGCTGGAACATCGGGTCCAGCAGAACATCGTCGGCGAGGTCTTCAACCTCCGGCAGCCCGAGCTCCTCGCCCATATAGACGTACGCGCAGCCGGGCAGTGCGAGCATCTGCAGGATCGCAGCACGGGCACGCCGGGTGCCGACGGCGAGGTCCGCGGGACGGTCCAGGAAATCGTCGAGGAAGCGCTCGATCCCCTCCCGCTGCGGCCGGGCGTACCGCGACACATGCCGTGCCACATCGTGGTTCGACAGCACCCAGGTCGACGGCGCGGCCACGGACGCGTGGGCGTCGAGGGTGGCGTCGATCATGTCTTTCATGGCCCCTGGCAGCCACGGTGAGGCGAGGAAGTCGAAGTTGAACGCGGTGTGCAGTTCGTCGGAGCGTACGTAACGCACCAGGCGCTGCGGGCTCTCCACCCAGGCCTCCGCCACGAACACTCGCGGCGGGTCGTAGGAATCGGCGATGCGGCGCCAACTGCGGTAGATGTCGTGCAACGCCTCCCGGTCCCAATGGGGGTGCTCGCCGGATGCGTAACGGGCCTGCTGCAGGTCCGGCAACAGATCGTCCTTGATGAGGTAGTGCGCGACGTCGATGCGGAAACCGTCGACACCGCGGTCGAACCAGAACCGCAGAGTGTGTTCGAAGTCCGCGCGCACATCCGGGTGGTCCCAGTTGAGGTCCGGCTGCTGCGGGGAGAACAGATGCAGGTACCACTGACCGGGCTCACCGTCGGGCTCGGTGACTCGCGTCCAGGCCAGGCCGCCGAACTCACTGGTCCAATTGTTGGGCGGCAACTCACCGTGCTCGCCACGTCCGTTGCGGAAGTGGTAGCGGTCTCGCGCGCGGCTGCCGGGCCCACCGACGAGCGCCTCCTGGAACCACGCTCGCAGTTCAGAAGTGTGGTTGGGGACCACGTCGAGGATGACCCGCAGACCGTGGTCGTGTGCCTCGGCGATCAGCGCCTCGGCCTCTGCGAGGGTGCCATAGGCGGGGTCTATGTCGCGCTGGTCGATGACGTCGTAGCCGGCGTCGGCCATCGGCGACGGGTACCAGGGGTTGATCCAAATGGCATCCACGCCCAGATCACGCACATATCCCAACCGGCTGCGCAGACCGGCGATGTCCCCGACCCCGTCACCGTTCCCGTCGGCGAAGCTGCGCAAGTACACCTGGTAGATGACCGCCGAGCGCCACCACTCGCCCGCCTCGGAAGACAACGCTCAGCTGTCCGACGACTCGACGCGCGTGAGGTTCTCCCCCGACTCCGGATCGAACAGGTGGATCCGGCTGGAATCGAGCCAGAGCGTGGCACTGTCCTTCACCCGGCTCATCGGGTCCACCGCAACGATCATCTGCGTGCGGGTCTGTTCGCTGTCGAGTTCTGTCTGCAGTTCGGCCAGCGTCGCGGTGATGTCCTCGGGGGCGTCGTAGGGCACGAAGGCGTACTGCTCGTTGCCCAGCCATTCGGTGACGTCCACGGACACATCGAACGTCACCCCCTGGTCGACCTTGTCCGAGTCGACCATGCTGGCCTCCTCGAAACTGCCCGGCCGGATCCCCGCGATCAGCACCGTCCGGTCGCCGATCGCCGCCGACCACTCATCACGCATCGGCACCGACGTGAACGGCATCTTCAACTCGTCACCCTCCACCGACGCTGGAACCATGTTCATCGGCGGCGACCCGATGAACCCGGCGACGAACAGGTTCACCGGCTGCTCATACAACTCGCGGGGGCTGGCGACCTGCTGCAGGATTCCGCGCCGCAGGACAGCCACCCGGTCCCCCAGAGTCATCGCTTCGGTCTGATCGTGGGTCACGTAGACGGTGGTGATTCCAAGGCGACGTTGCAGCCGCAGGATCTCCATGCGCATCTGGCCGCGCAGTTTCGCGTCGAGGTTCGACAGCGGCTCGTCGAACAGGAACGCATCGGCTTGCCGCACGATCGCCCGGCCCATCGCGACGCGTTGCCGCTGGCCACCGGACAGGTTCGCCGGTTTGCGGTCCAGGTGCTCGGTGAGCTCGAGGGTTTCAGCAGCCTCCTGCACGCGCTTGCGGATCTCTTCCTCGGGCAGCCCGCCGCGCAGTCGCAGAGGGAAGGCGATGTTCTCGAAAACACTCAGGTGCGGATACAAGGCGTAGTTCTGGAACACCATCGACAGGTTGCGGTCGCGCGGGGCCTTGTCGTTGACCCGGGTGCCCCCGATCACCATGTCGCCGGAGGTGATGTCCTCCAACCCGACGATCATCCGCAGCAGCGTGGACTTCCCGCAACCTGAGGGGCCGACCAGGATCATGAACTCCCCGTCGGCGACGTCGAGGCTCACATCGTTGACGGCGGGGAACCCGTCTCCGTACTTCTTGACGATGTTCTTCATCGTGATTTCAGCCATGGTCAGCCCTTCACTGCTCCGGAGGTGAGTCCTGCGACGATGCGGCGCTGGAACGCGAGCACCAGGATTACGACGGGGATGGTCACGACCACCGCGGCAGCCATGATGTACGGCACCGGCGACTCGAACTGCGAAGCCCCCTGGAAGAAGGCCAACGCCGCCGGCACGGTGCGCGCCGCATCCGTGGACGTCAGCGAGATCGCGAACAGGAAGTCGTTCCAGCAGAAGAAGAACGTCAGGATCGCTGTGGTGAACACTCCCGGCGCGGCAAGCGGCACGATCACTTTGCGGAAGGCCTGCCAGGCCGTGGCGCCATCGACTTGCGCGGCTTGTTCCATCTCCCAGGGGATCTGCCGGAAGAAGGCCGACATCGTCCATATCGACAACGGCAGCGCGAAGGTCAGGTACGGGATGATCAGGCCCAGCCAGGTGTCATAGATGCCGATCCCGCGCCACATGTTGAACAGCGGGCCCACCAGCGCCGCCTGCGGGAACATGGCGATGGCCAAGGCCAACGACAGGAGCAACCGCTTGCCGCGGAACTCCAAGCGAGCAATGGCATAGGCGGCGAACATCGCCACGACCACGGCGAACAACGTCGCGATCAGGGCGATACCGATCGAGTTGATCAGCGCCCTGGTGAACAGACTCTGGCTGAAGACCTCCGTGAAGTTGTCGAACGTCCACGTCGTGGGCAGGAACTGCGGCTCCCCCGACACGATGTCGGACGGCGGCTTCATGGACAGGCTGAGCATCCACACCAGCGGGAACAGGCTGTAGGCGACGATCACCAGTCCGGCGACGGTCCACCAGCGACTTGTCTTCATCAGTCACCCCGCACTTGAGAGAGGTCGGTTTTGAATCCTTTGACGAACACCCAGGCGATGGCGACCACGCTGAGGAACAACAGGACCGAGATCGCCGAACCCATGCCGAGATTCACCAATGTCACGTTCTGCCGGTAGGCCAAGAACGAGATGGTTTCCGTGTTGTTGGCACCACGGGTCATCACGAACGGGTTGTCGAATATCCGCCATGCGTCCAAAGTGCGGAACAGCAGGGCGACCATGATCGCCGCCTTCATGTTCGGCAACGTGACTTTGACCAGTCGCTGCCAGGCCGTGGCGCCGTCGACCTTCGCGGCCTCCTGCATGTCCTCGGGAACCTGCACCAGACCGGCCAGCAGCAACAGCGAGATGAACGGTGTGGTCTTCCAGATCTCCGACAGGCAGATCACGAACAGCGCCGACCAGCGATCACCGAACCAGTTGAAGTCGGTCAGCCCGAACCACTGGTTGACGAAGCCGGAGTCCAGCGCGAACGCGTAGCGCCATATGAACGCCGAGACGACGGTGACGATTCCGTACGGGATCAGGATCGCCGTGCGCAACGGTCCCCGGCCCCGGATGATCCGCAGCATCACATAGGCGAAAATGAAACCGACGACCAACTCGATCGCCACCGTGACCACGGTGATGATGAGGGTGGTCATGAAGTCGTTCCACCACACGGCGTCGCGCAGGATCACCCAGTAGTTGTTCAGCCCCACGAACTCGCGTCCACCCGGGTCGGTCAGCCGGTAGTTGTACAAGGACAGGACCACGGCGTAACCCAGCGGATAGGCCGTCACCAGGATCATCATGAGGAACGATGGCGCGGTCAGCCAGAGTCCGAGTCTGCGTTCGCCTTTCACCCGCTCGGAGACGACGACCTCGGGCTCCTTGGTCGCTGTACTCACTTCGCGCTCCTTTCCGCCACGGTGCTCATAGGAGTCGCCGCCCTTGCAGGACCGCTGACATGAACTCGTCGGTCTGGGCCGGAGTGTTCTCGTTCACCGCACCCGGGGGATGCCAGGTGTTGATGATCGAGCCGGCCACGTCGACGTAGTACGGGGTGATCGGGCGCGGTCCCGCGTCGTTGATCGACTGCCGGATCAGGTCGGCGTTCGGATACGCGTCGCGAACCTCCGGATTGTCGTAACTGGAGGCATAGACCGACGGCTCCCCCTCGTCCAGCATGTACTGGGTGCCGTTGTCCGGGGTGCTCGCGCAGTCGACCAGTTGCTTGGCCAGGTCCGGGTACTTGGAGAACGCGCCAATGGCCAGGTTGACCCCGCCCAGCGGGGGCCGACTGGGGGTGTCGGGGAACACACGCGGGTAGCGGGCGAATCCGATGTCGTCGACGACCGACTGGTCGAGGGTTCCGTCCTCCACCGCACCACGGGCCGCAGCCAGCACGTACGGCCAGTTGAGCATGAACATGCCGTCGCCGGACTGGAACACCGCTCGGGCCTGCTCCTCCTGCGCTACGGAAAGGTCCGCGGGCGCCGCCGTCGAGTTGGCAAGGGTGCTGATGATGTCGGCCGCTTTGGTCCCTGCTTCCGAGGCCATGCTCGGCACCGCGTCACGCCCGGCTTCAGGGTTGCTGAGGATCTCGCCGCCGCCGGACAGGATCAGCGCGTTGACCCACACCATCAGACCCTCGTAGCGCGCTCCCTGCTCGGAGATGGTCTTCTTCTCTTCGACAGCCGCCTTCTGCATGTCGTCCCACGTGAACGTGTCGCTGGTCGGGTCGACGCCGGCCTTCTTCGCCAGCGACTTGCGGAACCAGAGCAGCTGCGCGTTGGACTTGAACGGCACGGCGTAGAGGGTGTCCTTCCACTTGGCCGTCTCAATCGGGGCGTCGAGCATCCCGTCTGTGAGGTCGGCTGCCTCCTGCGGGGAGTATCCGAGCAGGAAACCCGCGTTGGCGAACTCGGCGGTGTAGATGACGTCCAGGCTCATGAGGTCGATGGATGAATCCTTGGCTGCGAGTCTGCGCACCAACTGCTCGCGCTGGGCTGTGGCGTCGTTGGGCAGGGTCTCGATCTGCACCTGATACGCGCCGCCGGACTCGGCCGCGCACTTCTGCGCGAACTGTTCCTGCCCACCGTTGTCAGGATTGATGAACCACGTCAGCGTCGGTGTGCCGGACTCCTGACTGCACCCGGCCAGTGTGGTGGCGGCCAGTGCGACGGCCATCGCGATCGCCGGAAGCAACCGTCCCTTGAGCCTACGAAGCGCCATGGCCTGCATTACCCGTGTAAGAGCAATGCAAACACGACATTGTTCACGGAACCTCCCAGTGCCGCGAGCCGCTGGCAACAGGTGCTCTCTAGCCTGGGGTGGTGAGCAGCGGACGGCGAGCGGTGCTGGCAGCCGTCGCCGTCAACCTGATGGGTGTTCTGGCCCTGTTCCTCACCGGCGCGATGTCGGTTCAGCTCGGACGTGAATTCGAGGTCGCACCCGCGACCATCGGAGCGCTCGCGTCCGTGTTCGCACTCAGCACGTCCATCGGCAGCGCGCCGCTGGGCAGGCAGGTGCGCCGACTCGGGGTGCGCCGCAGCCTGTGGACCGCAACCGCGGCCTCGAGCGTGGCTTTGCTGATCTGCGCGGCGAGTCGATCGGTACTCATGCTGGGTGTCGCCCTGCTCATCGGAGGGCTTGGCAACGCCATCGGTCAGCCGGCGGGCAATGCACTGGTGGCGGCCAACGTTCGGCCCGCTCGCTACGGTCTCGGCTTCGGGATCAAACAGTCCGGGATTCCGCTGGCCACCACGCTGGGCGGGCTGGCCGTGCCGCTGATCGCGCTGACCGTCGGGTGGCGGTTCGCCTACCTGCTGGCTGCCGCGGCCGCACTTGTGGTGGCGTTCCTGATACCCGGGGATCAACCGCCGACCGCAGCGCGCAGTGAACAGCGCATCCCCGCGGCACTGGTCCCGAAGCTGTGGCTGCTCAGCGCCGGGCTCGTCGCAACAGTGCTCGCCGCAACCTCGATCGGCGCCCTCGGCGCGGCGGGCGGAGTCGAGGTCGGCCTCACCGAGGCGAACGCCGGCTACCTGGTGGCGCTCGGTGGGGCCTTCGGCTTGATCATCCGGCTGGGTGCGGGAGTCAGCGCGGATCGGCGGACATTCGATCCCCTGCGAGCGGTCGCCGGGTTGTGTGTGCTCGGAGCGGTGGGCTGGTTCCTGATGGCCAGTGGGACTCCGTGGCTGTTCGTCATCGGGCTGGTGGTGGCCAATGCCTTCGGCTGGGGCTGGCCGGGACTTCAGCACCTGGCCGTTGCTCGGCGCTTCCCCAGCTCAACGGCCGCGGCCAGCGGGGTCGCCCAGACCGGTGTGGCTGCCGGCCTGCTCATCGGGCCCGTCGCCCTGGGCACCCTCGCGAACACCAGCTGGTCGTTGATGTGGCTGGTGGCCGGATGCGCCGCACTGCTGGGTGCGGCCGTCATCCTGGTAGCTGCCGCGCGGATGCCAGAAGGTGGACAGCGGATGTCGCGCGGTTCCGGTCCTTCACCGGTCACGCCGCCTACACTCTGACCCATGCGGGCGGTCACGGCACTCATCAGCGCGGTGACCGCGGCTGTGGTGACCGCGGCCGTCAGTCAGATGGCGGGGGCCGTGACAACCACGAAGAAGGCGGAAAACCCTGCGGCATGGGATGTAGTGCTGATCCTGACCGATGACCAGCCCACGGGGACGCTGCCATCGATGCCGAACGTCACGCGGCTACTGGCCGGACGCGGCGTCGACTTCACCAACGCGATCGTGCCCACGAGCCTGTGCTGCCCGAGCCGCACCAGCCTGCTGACCGGGCAACTGGCCACGAAAACCGGCATCTACAGCAACGAGTCGGACACCGGCTACGGCGGCTACCCCGCCCTACGCGCCGCCGGGCTGGAGAAACAGACCATCGCGACAGCGCTGGACGAAGCCGGCTACAACACCGCCTACTTCGGCAAGTACCTCAACGAGTACGGCCCGCTGTACGACGGTGTGGCTCCCCCCGGCTGGGACACCTGGCGGGTCTTCACCACCAAGCAGAGCGGCCGGTACCGCAACTTCGCCCTCGCCGATGCCGTGCCCTTCGGTCAGACCCCGCGAGCCGCTCGCCAGGAGTTCGTGCGCCAGTACTCGACCACGCACCTGGGCCGTCTGGCCGCCGATCACATCAGGACCACACCGCGTGATCAGCCATCGTTCACAGTGTTCGCACCCTACGCCCCCCATTCGCCCTTCACCGCCGAGAAGAAGTACCGCGGCTCGAGCCGACTGCCGGCCAACTACCTGAACCCATCGGTGCTCGAGCGTGACGTCTCCGACAAGCCGCTGTACGTGCAGGAGCAACCGGACCTGCCGACCGTCGAGGGTGAGATCCCGGGGGTCAACCTCACCAGACAGGTGGACACACTGCGCAGCGTGGACGACCAGGTCAAGAACCTCTACGAGGCGGTGAAGGCCCGCGGGCGGCTGGACCGGACCCTGTTCGTGTATCTGTCGGACAACGGCTACATGCACGGCGAACACCGGCTCGACGGGAAGGGCTATCCCTACCTGAAGTCGACGAACGTGCCACTGGTCATGCGTTGGGGCATCGGAACGCGAGGCGCCATCGATGACCGTTTGACGATCGCGAACGTCGATGTCGCCGCCACCATCCTGGAGTCCGCAAGCCTGCCCAACACGACGGCGGGCACTTCCGTGCGCGCGCCACGAAACGCCGACGGTGTGCTGATGGTGGGCGCGGAGTCGACCAGCCGGGTGGTCCGCCCGCCCTTCTGCGCCTGGCGCACGCGCGAGGAGTTGTTCGTGCGGTACGGGAGTACAGAGGAGGAGTTCTACGACTACCGGGTGGACCCGTACGAGTTGGAGAACCGGGTGGCCGATCCGGCCTATTCAACGCGGGTCGAGCAATTGCGTGATCTGGCCCGACAGTCCTGCACACCGACTCCCCCGGGCTTCGGCCCGACCTTCGACCTGCCGCGCTGGCATCCCGCCCGCGGTGGAACGGTGCCTGTGCCACCGGATCCGGGAACGGACCGTGTCTCCCGGGCGTAGGTGAGCGGGGCGTTGCGACGCGGACACGCAGAAGGGGCGGCTCCCTCGGTGCCGCCCCTTCTGTGCTTCAGGCCTAGGCCTGAAGCCGCTCGCGCAGAGAACTCAACTCGTCGTACAGGGCCTGCGGAACCCGGTCACCGAACTTCTGGAAGTACTCCTCGGTGAGGTCGCACTCCGCCAGCCAGCTCTCGGGATCCACCGCGAACAGTTCCTCCAGCTGACCCGGCTCGAGGTCCAGACCTTCGATGAACAGGTCGCCGTCCTTCGGCTTGCCGCCGATCGCGGTCTGCTCTGCGTCGGTGCGGCCCTCGACCCGCTCGATGATCCATGCCAGAACCCGGGAGTTCTCGCCGAAACCGGGCCAGATGAACTTGCCATCCTCGTCCTTGCGGAACCAGTTGACCTGGTAGACCTTGGGCAGTTTCTCCGGGTCGGCCTTTTCGCCGATCTTGAGCCAGTGGCCCCAGTAGTCGGCCATGTTGTAACCGCAGAACGGCAGCATCGCGAACGGGTCACGACGCAACTGGCCCATACCTCCGACGGCGGCGGCGGTCATCTCGGATGACACCGTGGCGCCGATGAAGACGCCGTGCGCCCAGTCCCGCGCCTCGTTGACCAACGGCACGTTGGTGGCGCGACGACCACCGAACAGGATCGCCGAGATCGGCACGCCTGCCGGGTCCTCCCAGTTGTCCGCGATGGACGGGCACTGTGCGGCTGGTGCGGTGAACCGTGCGTTCGGGTGGCTGCTCGGCTCGTCGGAGTCGGGGGTCCAGTCCCGGCCCTTCCAGTCGATCAGGTGTGCCGGGGGCTCGTCGGTCAGGCCCTCCCACCAGATGTCGCCATCGTCGGTGAGTGCAACGTTGGTGTAGATCGAGTTGCCCCACAGGGTCTTCACCGCGTTGGCGTTGGTCTTCATTCCGGTGCCGGGAGCGACGCCGAAGAAGCCCGCCTCGGGGTTGATCGCGTAGAGCCGGCCGTCATCGCCGAAACGCATCCAGGCGATGTCGTCACCGACGGTCTCGACCTTCCACCCGGGCACGGTCGGCTCAAGCATGGCGAGGTTCGTCTTGCCACATGCCGACGGGAAGGCGGCCGTCAGGTACTTCACGTCACCGTCCGGGGCCGTGAGTTTCAGGATGAGCATGTGCTCTGCCATCCAGCCCTCGTCGCGGGCCATGGCCGAGGCGATCCGCAGGGCGAAGCACTTCTTGCCCAGTAGCGCGTTGCCGCCGTAGCCGGATCCGTACGACCAGATCTCGCGGGACTCCGGGAAGTGCACGATGTACTTGGTGTCGTTGCACGGCCAGGCCACGTCTTCGCGGGCATTGCCATCGGCGTCGATCAGCGGGTACCCGACGGAGTGCAGCGCCGGGACGAAATCGCCGTCCTCACCGATCAGGTCAAGGGCCGCCTGCCCCATGCGGGTCATGATCCGCATGTTCACCACGACGTACGGGGAGTCGGTCAGTTCCACACCGAGCTCCGCGATGTGCGATCCCAGCGGACCCATGGAGAACGGGATCACGTACATGGTGCGACCGCGCATGCTGCCCTCGAACAAGCCCTTGAGCGTCTCGCGCATCTCGGACGGTTCCTGCCAGTTGTTGGTGGGACCGGCATCCTGTTCACGCAGTGAGCAGATGAAGGTGCGGTCCTCGACACGCGCGACATCCGAGGGGTCCGAACGAGCCAGGAA
>Ga0209607_1000275_pt1 | contig 46558 bp, 38 predicted proteins | sample AD_UKC117_MetaG_FD_184413 | JGI IMG/M metagenome (GOLD analysis project Ga0209607, IMG submission 184413) | Active sludge microbial communities of municipal wastewater-treating anaerobic digesters from Hong Kong - AD_UKC117_MetaG (SPAdes)... | ecosystem: Engineered > Bioreactor > Anaerobic >... | reverse complement strand
GACCGGGCAGGCCGACGGCGGTGCGTGCATGTCGCTCATGCCATCGTCACCTGGGCCGAGCCCATCCGCGAACTCACGCTCAGCGCTCCAGTGCCAGCGCCCACAGTTACTGGCACTGTGGTCGCGTCCTGGGGTGCCTTCAGAATGCCGTGATGGGACTTGACGGTGGCCTGCCCCAGCGAGGTGTCCGCCGTCACGACCACGTCGGAGTCCGGGCGGACCGTAACGCTGACCGAGCCCATGTCGGCACGGACCCGCGACTGCCCGCGGAATGTCCAATCGACCCGGCCGCTGCCGCTGGCCACATCGAACAGCAGAGGCCCTTCGCCGGACAGTTGCGCAGACCCGGCTTCCACCCCCACCGAGGCGCCGGCTCGGGTTCCGGACATCTCCAAGGGTCCGCCCACGAGCAGGACCTGGATGGGCAGATCCGGGTTGACCCGGATGTCCAAGGTCGCACCCACCCGGTTGACCATCTGTCCGACCCAGGTCATGAACGCCGACCGGGGCGGTTCGACGGCGTAGTCGCCAGCGGTCGTGTTCGTGTCGATCAGCAGTGCGTCCCCCTCGCGGCGCATCGTGTGGGGACCATGAGCCACGGCCTCGGAGACGTTCGGGTCGCCGTGGATGTTCAGGCGCACAGCCCCGGCCTTGATCAGGATGCGGGCCACCGGCTCTTCGCCCACCACCACGGCGGCGCTGTCCAGCATCTCGATCTGTTCCGCGGCCTGGTCCGCAGACACCTTTCCCGACGCAACATCTTCCAGAAGTGATCTCAGATTCTCATCCATACCGCAAAGTATAAACCGATCTTTCCTGAATGGAAACCACTGTCAGCCCACGCCCAATTCGTGGAGCCGGTCGTCGTCGATGCCGAAATGGTGTCCCACTTCATGCACGACGGTGATGTAGACCTCCCGGACGACGTCGGCCTGCGTGGAGCACATCTGCAGGATCGGAATCCGGAAGATGCGGATGCGGTCGGGCATCGCGGCCACATACCAACTACCTCTGGCCGTCAGCGGGATCCCCTCGTACAACCCGAGCACCCCCGGATGATCCTCGGGTGCGAAGTCTTCGATCACGATGGCCACATTGTCCATGTGGGCGGCGAGATCAGCGGGGATCACGTTGATGGCCGCAGCCACCAACTGCTCGAACCTCTCCGGGCTGACGTCGATCACCACCCCATGATCCCACCGATTCTCAGGTGTCGCCGTACTCTATCCGCGCGACGACCTGCGACAACTCCGCTGCGGAGGGTCGCCAGCGGTGTTCCTCCAATCCCACCCGGCGACCGTCGACCTGGATCCCTTCGGCGCCCAGCAGCGCACCGGCTGCGTCCCGGACCGGTTCAGCCAGGGTTCCCGCCGCCTGCACCACCCGCCACCACGGCACCTGGTCACCGTGATCGGACAGGGCCCGGGCCACGCGACGAGGACCGCACGCATACCCGGCCTGCGATGCGATCTCGGCCACATCCGCGTAACTGACCAGCCTCCCGGCGGGGATGGCCGCAACCACCGCAAGGATCGCCTCATCGAGCAGGTCCGGCAGCCTCACACGTGAACCTCCAGCGTGCTGACACCGGGCCGGGCGGGGTCGCGCCGCACGCTGATGCGGGGATCGATCCGGCCCTTCAGCAGGTCCACGTGACTGATCAGGCCGATCACCCGGTCCTCTCCGACCCGGACCTGTTCCAGCATGTCCATGACCTCCTCGAGCACGTCGGAATCCAGTGACCCGAAGCCCTCGTCGATGAACAAGGTCCCCAGTTCGACGCCACCGGATTCGGCCCGTACGACGTCGGCCAGGCCCAGCGCCAGCGCCAGGGACACGTAGAAGCGTTCGCCGCCGCTCAGCGACCTGGTCGAGCGTTTGGAGTCCGAGCGGCCGTCGTAGATCCGCAGATCCAGGCCGGCCTGTGTGCGGGCGTCCAATCCGTGGCCTTCCACCGCCAACTGGTACCTGCCCTCGGAGATGGCGTCCAAGCGGTCGTTGGCCGCGCTCACCACGTCCTCGAAACGGCGCATCAGCACAAAAGAGGACAGCTTCACCCGGTGGATCACCTCATGACGCTGCGCGGTGGCAAGGTCCGCCATCCGGATCACCGGCTCGGTGTCGGCCCGCACCTGTACCGCGTGCTCCACCCTCGCTTGCAGCTGCTCCCGGCGGGGCCCGGCGCGCTCGAGCCGGTCCTGCAGTGCGCTGGCCTGGGCTGCAGCCTTGCGCGCGTGGGCGGTGGCCGCAGCACACGTTTCGCCGATCGCCTCAAGATCCACTGCATGGTCGAGGTCGACGTCTGCCAGATCCCGCAGCGTCCGCTCCACATCGGTGAGGGCGTCATCCCAGGCCTTGACCTCTGTTTCGAGGTCTTCGACCCGGCTCGGGTCCAGCAGACCGGCCTCGGCCACATCCACGGCGGGGAACCCTGCCCGCTCGAGGGTCTCGTCCAGCACCTCGAGGCTGCGCTGCAGTTGCTCGCGACGACGCTGGTGGAGTCTCAGTGCCTCCAGCGCCGCCCGTTGCGCGTCGCGCACCGCCTCCAGGTGACACACCCGCGCAGCCACGGACGGATGATCCAGTCGCCGCTGTTCCACGATGTGTTCACTGGATGCCAACGTGTCCATCGCCGTCTGCACCTGGACAGCGCAGCGTTGTTCTGCCAGTCGGGCCTCGGTCACCGCCTCCGTCGCGCTCGGGCGCTGACCGACGAGCACCTGCAACTGTGCCGCCACCTGCTGACGGCGCCCTTGTTGGTCCTGAGCGTCCGCGAGCGCCGACTGCGCGTCGGCCAGTTGCCCGGGCACCTGAGCCGCGTAAGGACCGGCCTCCGCCGCAAGACGTTCCAGCAGACCGCTGAGCTTGGTGGCATCTCCGTGCAGCCGCATGGCCAGCGCCTGCCGCTCCTGCGCACGTTCCTGCAAGGCGACCAGATCTTCGACAGCTCCCCCCTTGTCCGGTCGGGCCGGCGCGGGGTGACTCTGCGAGCCGCACACCGCGCACGGCTGGCCGTCCACGAGTGTGGCCGCCAGTTGCACCGCGTGATCGCGCAGGTGCGCCTGCGACGCCGCGCGCACGGCCGCATCGGCGGACTGCCACGCCTCCTGCGCCTCGGCAGCGTGGATCACCGCCGCAGCATGTTGCTGCTCGACCTCACACCACTGCACCCACGCATCGTGCCGACGCTGCAACATCTCGACCCGGCCCGACTGCGCCGCCACCCGCTCGGAGACATCGGGAAGCCCTTCCAACTCCTGCGTGCCCCTGGTGATGCTGGTCTCGACCTCCTCCACCGCCCGCTGCGCCTCACCGAGCTCCATCTGGGCCTGCTGCAGCTGCACCTGTCGCTGCTTGAGATCGACCCGCAGCCCTGGCAGCGCGGCTTCGGTCTGCAACGCCGCGCCAAGGCCACCGAGTTCGCCGACCAGTGCGTCCAGGCGTTCGGGATCGGCAGTGGGGGCTTCACCCAGGTCTTGCAGACGCGCCGCGGACGCCTGCAGGCCCGACTGTGCGTCAGCAGCCTCGTTGACTGCTGTGCGCCACGCGCCGATCGCCGGAACCAGGGGGATCGCACGCCGGTGGGCCTCCAGGGCGGTCCGCCACGACTGCACCTGACTGCGAGTGGTTTCCAACTCGGCAAGCCGTGCCAGGGCACTGCGCTTGCGCACCTGATCAGCGGCGATGCTCCGCGCGACCCGAAGGTCTTCCTCTGCGGCAGCCATGGCGGCGTCGGCACGAGCGGCACTGGCCCTGACCACGGTGACCTCAGCCGTCAACGCCAACAGCGCGGCGTCCACGGCACTGAGCGGGTCCGCCTGGTCGAGTTCGACCTCCAGCACGCCTTTGCACTGTTCGACCATGTCGGCGACCGCGTCGTCAGCATCGCTGCGGCGGGTGCGGGCACGCCTGCGCATGACCTGTAACTGCTCCTCGACGCGCTTGTAGAACTCAGTACCGAAGATTCGTTCCAGGATCTGGGCACGCTCACCGGTCCCGGCATCCAGGAAGTTCGCGAACTCCCCCTGAGCCAGCACGACCGTGGACACGAACTGCTGCTTGTTCAGACCGATGATCCCCTGAACCTGCTCGGCCACGTCGCTGGCCCGGGTTGCCAACTCCTGCAGCCCGTCGGGGGTCAGCACCATCAGCGATGCCGTCGCGTTCACCGAGGTCGTGCCGTCACCGCGCTTCTTGGCCCGTTCGTGCGCGGGACTGCGGCGTACCAAATACGTCGTGCCGGACACCTCGAATTCCAGTTCCACCCAGGGTGATTCCGAGCGCATGTGGGAGTCCAGCCGGCCGAGATCGGAGGCGGATCCGGCGACCGACCCGTACAGCGCGTACACGATCGCATCCAGGATCGTCGACTTCCCAGATCCCGTGGGTCCCTCGATCAGGAACAGGCCGGCACTGGTCAGCCCCTCGAAGTCGACCGACACCTGCTGGGCGAACGAGCCCACTCCCTGCATGCGCAAACCACGGATCCTCATGCCGACTCCTGCTCCCGCACGTCCTGCACCGCACGGTCGAAGGCCTGTGCTTCACCGGCTTCGATCTCACCGTTCGTGACGAACTTGACGAAGTCACCTGCCACCTCCGACGGCTTCTCCTCGGCCGCCCGCAGTCCCGGCCGGGCATCGATGCTGCCGCCTGCCGGTTCGTGTCGCACCAGCAGGGCGTGGGGGAATCGCTGCTGAATCCTGGGCCACATCTGCGAGGGCCGGCGATCGTCGGTGACGGTCACACTGACCCACGAGTCGAGATGCTCGGCGAACTCCTGCGGGTCGAGCAACTCGGCCATGAGCCCGCGCAGGTTGGCCATCGCACGTGGCTGCACAATGCCCACCTCCTGCACATCGGTGACCCCTCCGGGCCCGAGTTCCACGATGGTCACCGTCTTGTCCTGAGCCGCCTCGCTGAACGAGTAGCGCAACGGTGAGCCGCTGTAGCGCAGGCGGGTGTGCTGATCCGGGGCGCTGATCTCCTGTGGCCGGTGTAAATGGCCCAGCGCGACGTAGTCGATGCCGCAGAACAGATCGGCCGGTACCGTGCCGAGCCCCCCAACGGAGATGTCCCGCTCGGAATCGGTCACCCCACCACCCATGACCCAGGCGTGGGCGAGCACCACGGTGCGCACGGGTTCCGGATTCCGCGCCCGATCTGCGTTCACCCGGTCCATGGCGGCCGCCATCACGCCCGCATGGGTACCTGGCACTTCCTCGTCTGCTGCAAGGACATGGCGCGCGGTGTCGGGGTGCAGGTAGGGCACGGGGTACACATGCACCGGCCCGTATTCATCACTGAAACACAGGGGCTGTCCGATCTCCTCCAGGCGCGTGCGCAGGAAGAGCCGATCGTTGAACAGCCGCGATCCGTAGCCCAGACGGCGCAGGGAGTCATGGTTGCCCGCCGTCACGACGGTCGCGGCGATGCCCAGCAGTCGACTGAGGGTGTCCTCGAGCAGTTCCAGGGCTTCGGCCGAAGGCACGGCATGGTCGAAGACGTCCCCTGAGACCACGACCAGATCAACCTCATGATCCGCAGCGATCGCCACGATCTGATCCATCGCGGATTCCTGCGCCGCGCGCAGCGAGGTCTTGTGCAGCGTCCTGCCCAGGTGCCAGTCGGACGTGTGAAGGATTCGCATCGTGCCCCCTTTGCTGGTGGTGTGGCTCCATGGTGGAACGGGGGTCCGACATTTTCGGTGAGGCTCGCACGCGGCGGCACCGGTGACGGGCTCAGCTGCGGCGAACGCTGCCCGTCCGCTGGGCGACGAGCCCCACCACGACCCCCACGAGGGCTCCCAGAATCAGTCCCCAGGTGTTGTCCACCAGGTCCTGGAACTGGCATCTGCGTCCCAGCACCTGCGCGTAACGCTGGATCCCCTCCACGAACAGGGGCACGCAGAACGCCAGCACCAGCACCCACACCCGGCGCACCGCGAGGAAACCGGCGAAGAACCCCAGTGGGACGAACAGCCAGGTGTTCAGGACGCGGTCGGAGCGGCCGATCAAGTCGCGTGGATCCACCGGGGCGACCATGGACCGCAGGCAGGAACCCGCAATGCGATTGGCCGCGGGGCTGAGCGTTGCCGCAGCGATGAGGCTCAGGCTCAATCCCAGACCCACCACCACCCAGACCGGCAGATCGAGCCGGGCGGCGACCCGCGAGGCCAACAGGACGGTGAACAGAACCCCCGGCGCCCAGGACGATCGGAAACAACGGCACAGCGCCCAACCAGCCCCCGATGCTCGCTGCCACCTCGACGTCAGCGCCTATTCACCGGTGAGTCGGGCCACCAGCAGTTCGCGGACCCGTCCGGCGTCGGCCTGTCCGCGCGTGGACTTCATCACCGCGCCGACCAGTGCACCGACAGCTGCAACCTTGCCGTCACGCACCTTCTGCGCCACATCGGGATTGCCGGCAATCGCCTCGTCCACAGCCACCAGCAACGCCGTGTCGTCGGAGACCAGCGCCAACCCGCGAGCCGCGACTACCTCGTCAGCCGAACCCTCCCCGGCGAGGATGCCGTCGATCACCTGTCGCGCCATCTTGTCGTTGAGCGTCCCTTCGGCGACCAAGGCTTCGATCCGGGCGACCCCCACCGCATCGATCGGGAGGTCGGGCAGCGCGACCCCGCTGTCGTTGCTGCGCCGGGCCAACTCGCCCAGCCACCACTTCTTGGCCCCAGCGGCTGAGGCTCCGGCTTCGATCGTCTGCTCGATGAGTTCGAGTGCTTGTGCATTGACCACATCACGCATCTCGAGGTCGGTGAAACCCCAGTGCTGTTGCAGCCGTGCCCGGCGCTGGGCGGGCGGCTCGGGCAGCGTCGCGCGCAGCTGCTCCACCCACTGCTCGGATGCGGCCACCGGCGCGAGGTCCGGCTCCGGGAAGTACCGATAGTCCTCGGCCTCTTCCTTGGTCCGCCCCGGTGTGGTCTTGCCGGTGTCCTCGTGCCAGTGCCGGGTCTCCTGCACGATGGTTCCGCCGGCGGCCAGGACATCGGCCTGGCGCTCGATCTCGTGGCGCACTGCGCGTTCCACCGAGCGCAGGGAGTTGACGTTCTTCGTCTCCGTGCGGGTGCCGAACGGACCCTGCGGATCGGGGCGTAACGAGACGTTCGCGTCGCAGCGCAGTGAGCCCTGTTCCATGCGCACATCCGAGACGCCCAGCGACCGCAGAATGTCACGAAGCGCGGCCACGTAGGCGCGTGCGACCTCGGGTGCCTTTTCGCCGGTACCCTCGATGGGCTTGGTGACGATCTCGATCAGCGGAATTCCTGCCCGGTTGTAGTCGACCAACGAGTAGTCGGCGCCGTGGATCCGTCCGGTCGCGCCACCCATGTGCAGGGACTTTCCGGTGTCCTCCTCCATATGGGCACGCTCGATCCCGATGCGGTAGGTGTCACCGTCCACGTCGACATCGAGGTAGCCGTTCACCGCGATCGGCTCGTCGTATTGGGAGATCTGATAGTTCTTCGGCATGTCGGGGTAGAAGTAGTTCTTGCGCGCGAACCGCGACCGCGGCGCGATCGCGCAGTTGAGGGCCAGACCGATGCGGATGGCCGATTCGACCGCCGTGCCGTTCACCACCGGTAGCGAGCCGGGCAGTGCCAGGCACACCGGGCACACCTGTGTGTTGGGGGCGGCGCCGAACGTGGTCGAGCACCCGCAGAACATCTTGGTCTCGGTGTTCAGTTCCACGTGCACTTCCAGCCCCAGGACGGGGTCGAATTCGCTGATGGCCTGCTCGAACCTCATGGCCGGGCCTCCCAACCGATGGCGGCTTCCAGTGCTCCTCCGGCGACGTAGAGCCGGTCGTCGGCCATGGCCGGCGCCATGAACTGCAGGCCGATCGGCAGTCCCTGATCGTCGAGTCCCACCGGGACCGACATCCCCGGAATACCCGCGAGGTTAGCCGGGATCGTGGCGATGTCCTGCAAGTACATGCTCAAGGGGTCATCCACCTTCTCACCGAGCGGAAAGGCGGTCGTCGGGGCGGTCGGCGTGGCCAGGACATCGGCCTGCGAGAAGGCCGCGGCGAAATCGTTGGCGATGAGGGTCCGCACCTTCTGCGCCTGCCCGTAGTAGGCGTCGTAGTAACCGCTGGACAGCGCGTAGGTCCCCAGCATGATCCGCCGCTTGACCTCAGGTCCGAAGCCCGCTTCGCGGGTCAGCGCCATCACTTGCTCGACACTGCGGTCGCCGTCGTCCCCCACCCGCAGGCCGTAGCGCATGGCGTCGAACTTGGCGAGGTTCGACGACGCCTCGCTGGGCAGGATCAGGTAGTACGCGGCCAGCGCGTACTCGAAGTGCGGACAGGAGACCTCGACGATCTCGGCGCCCGCGTCGGCCAAGGCGTCCAACGACTCCTGGAAGTGCTCGCGCACCTCCCGCTGGAATCCCTCGCCGGTCAACTGCTTCACGACCCCGATCCGCATGCCCTTGACGTCGGGGTTCGCGGCGGCTTGGACCACCGGCGGGACAGGAGCGTCGATCGAGGTCGAATCGCGCGGATCATGGCCTGCCATCACTGCGTGCAGCATGGCCGCGTCCGCGACAGTGGTCGCGAATGGCCCGGCTTGATCCAGCGATGAGGCCAATGCGACCAGCCCGTAGCGGGAGACCCCGCCGTAGGTCGGCTTCACCCCGACCACGCCGGTCATGGCGGCCGGCTGCCGGATCGAACCGCCGGTGTCCGTACCGATGGACAGCGGCGCCTGCCGAGCAGCAACTGCCACCGCCGAGCCACCACTGGAACCACCTGGAATACGACCTGCGTCCCATGGGTTGCGCGTCGGGCCGAAGGCGCTGTTCTCTGTCGACGAGCCCATGGCGAACTCGTCCATATTCGTCTTGCCGATGATCACTGCGCCGGCATTGCGCAGATTGGCGGTGACTGTGGCGTCGTAGGCGGGGATCCAGCCCTCGAGCATCTTCGACCCGCAGGTGGTCGGCAGCCCTTTGGTCGTCAGCACGTCCTTGACGGCCACTGGCACGCCGGCCAGGGGCCCGAGTGCCTCACCGCGCGCCCGCGCCGCGTCAATGGCATCGGCGGTGGCCAGCGCGCCGGAGACGTCGACGGCGAGGAAGGCGTTGAGCTGGTCGTCGGTCTCGGCGATCCGGTCCAGGAACGACGTTGCGACCTCCCGGGCCGAGAAGTCACCTGCGGCGATTCCAGCCGCCAGGTCAACCGCATTGGTGTAGCTGAAGGACACAGTCACTCCTCATCCAGGATGCGCGGGACCCGGAAGCGGCTGTCCTCGACGGCCGGCGCTGCCGACAGCGCTTCCTCCGCGGTGAGTCCTGGTTGCAGGACATCGGCGCGGAACACGTTGTCCAGCATGACCGGATGGGACATCGGTTCGACGTCCTGCGCGGCGACCTCCCCCACGCGTGTGACGGCGGTGAGGATCACGTCGAGCTGCTCGGCGTAGTGGGACAGTTCGTCATCACTGAGATCGAGCCGGGCCAAGCGCGCCAGGTGCGCGACTTCGTCGCGGGAGATTGCGGGCATGGCGTCAAGTCTACGGAGGTGGATCGAGCAGGTGTCGCTGGCACATGGGACCGCGAGTGACTCTCAGCGTCAACCTCACTGGACGTGCCAGCGCTTCACCGGCGGATCCACGCCAGCGCCACCGATAATCTGGGCGCATGATCGAAGCGTTCGACCTGTCAGGACGCACCGCCCTTATCACGGGGGCCGGTTCCGAAACCGGCATCGGTATCGCCACCGCACGCCTTCTCGCGCAGATGGGCGCGGAGGTGATACTGACCTCCACTACGGATCGGATCAACGACCGCGCCGCCGGGTTGCGCGCCGAGGGCCTGTCGGCCCGGGGTGTCGTTGCCGATCTCACCGATGAGCAACAGGTCGCCCGGCTGCCGGAACACGTCGATGTCCTGGTGAACAACGCGGGCATGGTCAGCATCGGCACGGACTTCGAGTCCGGGCGCCTCACCGAAATGACCCTGGACACGTGGCGCGCTGGCATCCAGCGCAACCTTGATACGGCTTTCCTGGTCAGTCGCCACGTCCTGCCGGCGATGACCGAGCAGCGGTGGGGACGGGTGGTGAACGTCACCAGCGTGACGGGGCCGGTGATGGCGATGCGCGATGAGCCCGCCTATGCCACGGCCAAGGCGGGCATGATGGGCCTCACCCGCTCGATGGCTCTGGACTTCGCAGATTCCGGGATCACCGTGAACGCCGTTGCGCCGGGCTGGATCGCCACCGGTTCCCAGACCGTCGATGAAGCGCGACAAGCCCTGATGACACCGGCCGGTCGTGCCGGCGAGCCCGACGATGTGGCGGCCGCGATCGCGTGGTTCTGCACCCCCGGGGCCGCCTACACGACCGCCCAGTGCCTGGTCGTCGACGGCGGCAACTCGATCGCCGAGGAGCGGGCCTAGCGTTTTCTGACCAGCCGAGACCGATGATGAGGGCGACGTTGTTGGGCAGTTTCGACCACGAGAGTGCCCAACAACGTCGCCCTCGTTGGACGAAGCCGTGCTGGAGCAACGTGTTGCGCGCGGCCGTCGGAGAATCACGCCGATCTGGGGCCAGTCGCCTGACGCCTAGACCTCGACTCCCAACTCCCCCAACCGGTCCTCTGTCAAGATCGGCACGCCGAGTTTTTCGGCCTTCGCGTATTTTGACCCCGCGTTGTCGCCGGCGATCAGGAAGTCGGTCTTCTTGGACACCGACCCCGTGACCCGCGCACCAAGCTGCTGCAGGCGCTCGGTCAGGTCGTCGCGGCTCCACGTGGTGAGCGTGCCGGTGATGACCACGGTCTTACCCGTGAGAGGTCCTGGTCGGCCAGCACTCTCATCGGCCATCCGCACGCCGGCGGCGGCCCACTTCTCCACGATCCGGGCGTGCCAATCCACCGCGAACCACTCGTGCAGAGCCCCAGCGATCGTCGGCCCCACCCCCTCGACCGAGGCGAGTTGCTCCTCCGAGGCGGCCCGGATGGCATCCATGGAACCCAGCTCACGAGCCAGCGCCTGGGCCGCTGTCGGGCCGACATGACGGATCGACAGGGCCACCAGCACACGCCACAACGGCCGGGACTTGGCCAGTTCCAGTTGTTCGAGCAGCACTCGGGCGTTCTCGGTCAGCTCGTCACCCGAACGGGTGAAGAACGACGAACGCAGCAGCGCCGGGGCGTCGAGGTCGAACAGGTCACCCTCGTCGGCAACCAGGCCGTCGTCGAGCAGGGCACTGGCCGACTTCCACCCGAGACCCTCGATGTCGAAGGCTCCCCTGCCACCCACGTGGTTGAGCCGCTCGCGCAACTGTGATGGACAGCCACGGGCGTTGGGACACCGGATGTCCACGTCCCCCTCTTTCGCGGGGGCCAATGGCGTGCCGCACGACGGGCAGACCGTGGGCATCACGAACTCACGCTCAGTACCGGTGCGCTCCTCCACGACCGGTCCGATCACCTCCGGGATGATCTCCCCTGCCTTGCGCAAGAAGACCATGTCTCCGATCAGCACACCCTTGCGCCGGACCTCTTGGGCGTTGTGCAACGTGGCCATGGACACGGTGGTGCCAGAGACCCGCACCGGCGTCATCACCGCGAACGGCGTCACCCTGCCCGTGCGGCCGACGTTGACCGCGATATCCAGCAGTCGGGTCCGCACGACTTCCGGGGGATACTTCACCGCGATCGCCCAGCGCGGAGCCCGTGAGGTCGAGCCGAGACGCTGCTGCACCGCGATCTCATCGACCTTCACCACGACACCGTCGATCTCATGGTCCAGGCTGTGGCGTTTACGTTCGAACTCCTTGACGTAGGTCTCGACCTCGTCCAACGTCTCGGCGACCGCGATCCGCGGCGACACCGGAAGTCCCCAGCGCTGCATGTCGTCATATGCCTGCGACAGCCGGTGCGGTCGCGGCCCGGAGATCTCGCCGAGGCCGTGCACGATCAGGCGCAGGCGGCCCAGCGCCGAGACACCCCGCTCGAGGTCGCCGCGCTGCTTGTCCGAGACCTTGCGGCCAGCGGCCTCCCGTTCGGCGATCTCCGCCTGACGACGATCCACGCGCTGGCGCAAGGTACCGGCACCTGCGTTGCGCGGATTGGCGAACGGAGAACGCCCCAGTTCCAGCATCTGTTCGTTGAGCTGCGCGAATTCGGCGACCGGGAAATACACCTCGCCGCGTACCTCGACCAGATCCGGGGCCCCCGACAGAATCGTGGGGATCGCGGGGATGAACCGGGCGTTGTAGGTCACGTCCTCACCCACGCGGCCGTCACCGCGCGTGGCCAGTGTGGTCAACCGGCCGTGACGGTACACCAGGTCGACGGCCAGCCCGTCGATCTTCAACTCGCACACCATGGGCGGCACGTGCCCGAGGTCCTTCTCGACCCGGGTCGACCAGGCGCGGAACTCGGTGAGGCCGAAGGCGTTGTCCAGGCTCATCATCCGCTGCAGGTGCTCGACGGGCTCGAACATGTCCGACCGGGCACCACCGACCGTCTGCGTCGGGGAATCGGCCCGCTGCAGCTCCGGAAAGCGCTGCTCGAGATCGCGCAGTTCGACGAAAAGTTCGTCGTACTCGGCATCCGACAGCCGTGGCGTGTCCTGCTGGTAGTACTCGTAGCGGGCCTGCTCGATCTGCGAGACCAGCGCCTCCCAGCGCTCGCGGTCGGACTGCTGCGGGCCGGCCATCAGCCCAGCCTCTCGTTGAGCGACTCGACCACCCGGTGCCAAGGGCGGTAGTCGGCGACCATTCCGCAGGGCGGGCTGATCAGCATAGGCGCAGGCACCAAACCGGTGCGATCGAAGAAGTCCAACACCTTGCGGACGCTACCGGGAACCGCCGACACCCCGAAACCCATGGTGACCCCGGCAGTGGACAACTCGGCCAGCGATTCGTCATCGGCGATCCCGAGCTGCTCCTGGTCGATCAGAATCCCGCCCAGGGGTCGCAACCGCTCCCACGGAAGCCCCCCTGCGCAACAGTGCAGCAGGTCCGCGCCGAGATCCAGATCCGGTTCCAGCGCCGGCAGGACAGACATGCCACTGGTGGTGCGGACCATGCCGGCTGCCACCGCAGGCAGCGAGGGCTCATCCAATTGGATCAACCATGTCGCCCCCACCCGTCGCCCCAGCTGAGCCCGGTGGTCGGCGATCAGCTGCCGATAGGCGGTCAGGAGATCACGCATCAGTCCGCGGTCCGACACCAGGCGATTACCCTTGCGTTCCACGGTGGCCGCCAACGTGTAAGGACCCGCGAGCTGCTGCTTGGCAAATCCGGTGTGACCACTCCACGACGACTCGACAGCATCGAGGTCCTCGCCGAGCAGCGAGCGCGCACGGCGCATCTCTTTGGACGCCGCACTCAACTCCCACCCCGTCACCGTCGTGGTGGCGCAGAAATCGGCGCTGACGGCCGAAAGCAGACCCAACGTCCGCCCGATCATGTCGGCCCCAGGGCCCCGCTCGGGCAATTCCGGTACGTGCGGCAGGTCTGGCAACTGATCGCTGATCCGGGTCGGCCAGTCTCTCACTTCGGTACCCGGCACAGAACCCACACCAGTGAGCGTGACCGGCATTGTCAACTCGATGGGCACGGCCCATGGTTACACACCGGCTCATCACCGTGAACCGCGGCGAAACACCGCAGACGCCGAGCCGGCAACTGCCGACGCCCGGACGGCGGGCGACTACGGTGAGGGGTATGCCACAGGTCTACACCGGGTTGACCGCTCTGCCCGAATGGACTCTGTACCTCGCTGTGGTGGTCGGTGGCCTGGCGGGGGCGACCTACGCCGCGCGGCGCGGATTCGACGTCATCGGCGTGCTGACGCTGTCGGTCACGGCGGGCCTGGGCGGACTGCTCATCCGGGACATCCTGCTGGCCCGCGGCCCGATCGTGCTGCGCGACGCCAGCTTCATCTGGTCGGCCCTGGCCGCTGCGGTGATCGGCTTCTTCTTCGCCGGATACATCGCCCGCTTCGACCGGGCGCTGCTGGGTCTTGAGGCCCTGGCCATGGGACTGCTCGCGACCGTGGGCACCGACAGCGCTCTGCGGGCCGGAATGGGAGCGCTGCCCGCGATCGCGGTGGGCACCATCGTTGCCACGGCCGGGCCGTTGTTCCGCGACATCCTGGGGGGCGACGCGCCACAATTGCTGCGCCCCGGGGTGTTCCTGGGCATCCTTGCCGTTGGCGCGTCGATGCTCTACGTCGGTCTGGATGCCTGGACAAGACAGCCACTGCTCGCGCAGATCGCAGTCATCCTGATCTTCTTCCTCACCCGGATGGCCGCGGTCGCGTGGGGCCTGAAGACGTCACCGGCCGCCGATGTGTCCGACCGCGTCTGGTCGTTCTGGAGTAGGCGGGGGCCGCAGCAATGAACGAGGTGCCTACCGTCGTCCTGCCGACGGTCCTGGAGGCGCTGGCGATCTCCGTGGGCGGCATTTCCGGAGCCTTGCACGCCCGCCGCCGGCAGATGGACGTGATGGGGATCCTGGTCGTCGGGTTCTGCGCGGCGCTCGGTGGCGGAGTCATCCGCGACATCCTGTTGGTCTCCGGCCCCCCCGTGTTCCTGACCTCCCCGGCATTCCTGATCTACGCCATGTTCGGCGCGGTGCTGGGCTGGATCTTCGCGACAGTGGCCAGTCGCGCGACCATGTTGATCCACGTCATCGACGGACTGTTCATCGGGGTCTGGGTCCTGGTGGGCGCAAGCAAGGCTATCGGCACCGGCCTGGGCTTCTTGGCAGCCGCGCTGGTTGCGGTCATCACCGCGACCGGCGGGGGCATCCTGCGCGATCTCTTCTGCGGCGAGAAGGTCAGCCTGCTGCTTCCCGGGCAGTGGCTGGCAGCCGCTGCCCTCGTGGGTGCCCTCACATTCCTGTCCGCCTTCTGGCTGGGCGTCGACGTATACGTGGCGCAGTGGATGTGCATCGTGGTGGCCTCCACCATCCGGTTCGTCAGCTCCGCCTATGACGTTCGAACGCCGATGCCGATGGATGTCAGCAAAATCTTCGCCCGCAGCGGGTAGCTCACCGGGGACGGGAGTGCTCAGCCACCGGTGCTGATGATCCGACCTGAACCCAGGACCCGGTCCTGCTGATAGAACACGGCGATCTGACCGGCCGCCACTGCCGAGAACTCCTGCGCCAGCGTGACCTCGCCCGACGCCGCGCCGGTAGGTGTGAATCGCGCCGTCACCGGGTCCGCATGGGCGCGGAGTTGGACCTGGTCGATCAGGGGGGCGAGCAGGTCCGACGGACCAGTCCAGCGCAGCCTGTCGACGGTGAATCCATGCACCCGCAGTCGGGCGGGCGGACCGACGAACACGGTGTTGCTGGACATGTCGACGTCGACGATGTAGCGCGGTTTACCGTCGGGCGCCGGCTGCCGCAGATTCAGCCCTCGGCGCTGCCCGATGGTGAAGCCGACCGCCCCGGGGTGGGTGCCCACGCGGGCACCGGACGCCTCGTCGACGATCGGCCCGCTGTCACCGCCGAGTCGGTCGCGCAGGAATGCCCGGGTGTCCCCGTCGGGGATGAAGCAGATGTCGTGGCTGTCCGGCTTGTCCGCCACCAGCAGACCCCTGGCTGCGGCCTCCTCGCGGACTTCGGACTTGTGGCTGTCGCCCAGTGGGAACAGCGAAGCCGCCAACTGCCCGGCGTCGAGGACACCGAGGACGTACGACTGGTCCTTCGTGGGGTCGACCGCGCGGTGCAACTCAACCCCGTCTGGGCCGTCTACCAGGCGGGCGTAGTGGCCCGTCCCGACGGCGTCGAATCCGAGCGCTTGGGCGCGCTCGAGCACCGCTGCGAACTTGATGTGCTGATTGCAGTTCACGCACGGATTCGGGGTACGACCCTCCCGGTACTCCTGCAAGAAGTCGTCCAGCACGGTCTCCTGGAACCGCTGCGCGAAATCCCATACGTAGAACGCGATCCCGAGCATGTCCGCGGCCCGGCGGGCGTCATGGACGTCTTCAAGCGTGCAACACCCGCGACCACCACCGGCGTAGCGTTTCTCAGCCAGCGCGAGGTGCACGCCTGTGACGTCGTGGCCGGCATCGACGAGTCTGGCGGCCGCGACCGCGGAATCCACGCCACCGGACAGGGCAGCGACCACCCTCATACCCAACCCCGCAGACTCATCGCCGACCTCCGGCCCGGCGGGCCCGCTCAACGGCCTTCGGCAAGGCGTCCACAGCGGCGAGCACATCCTCGCCCGTGGAGTTCCAGCCCAAGGAGAACCGCAAGGAGCTGCGGGCCGCCGCCTCGTCGGCGCCCATTGCCATCAGAACGTGACTGGGCTGCGGGATGCCGGCGGTGCAGGCCGAACCCGTCGAGACAGCCACATGGGCGGCGTCAAGGAGCATGAGCAGTGCATCACCCGGGCAGCCCGGGAACGAGAAATGCGCGTTGTTGGCCAGTCGCCGAACGGGATCACCGTTGAGGATCGCGTCCGGGACTGCCTGCCGGATGCCTGTGATCAACTCGTCACGCAATGGCCGGGTGTCTACAGCTGGGGCAGCCAACGCCGCCGCGAAACCGGCGATGCCAGCGGCGTCCAGGGTTCCGGAGCGCACGTCGCGCTCCTGACCTCCGCCGTGAATCAACGGTTTGACGTCCAGGTTCCGATCGAGCACCAAAGCGCCGACACCGACCGGACCACCCACCTTGTGCGCCGACAGCGCGACCGACGGCACTGCTGCAACCTCGAACTGCGGGTCGCCCAGAATCTGCACCGCATCGCTGTGCAACGGGATGCCACGCTGCGCGCACATCTGCGCGATCTCGGCAATCGGTTCTATGGTGCCGACCTCGTTGTTCGCCCACATCACCGCAACCAGTGCGACCTCGTCGTCGAGCAGCGACGCCAGGGCCACGAGGTCCACCCGACCGTCGGCGTCCACCGGGATTCTTTCCACCAGGAACCCCTCCTGGACCAGGGCGTCGGCAGGGTCCAGGACTGCATGGTGCTCCACTGCCGAGATCAAGACACGGCGCTTGGAGCCGCTGCGAGCGATGCCCTTGACCGCGAGATTGTCGGCTTCGGTGCCTCCGGAAGTGAACACGATGTCCGCGGGTTTGGCCCCGATCAGGTCCGCGATCTGCTCGCGGGACTCCTCGACGGTCCGCCGTGCCTGGCGACCGGCGTTATGAAGGCTCGAGGGGTTGCCCACCTGCTGCCACTGCCGCTGCATGGCCGCGAGCGCTTCGGGCCGCAATGCGGTAGTGGCTGCATGGTCGAGGTAGTGCACCCTGCCTATGGTAGGTGGCCGCCGCGCGACCGCCGTCGGCTACTTGACCGGAACTGCCGGAACGTGCCAGATCCGGTCCAGGTAGTCGCGCATCGAACGGTCGGAGGAGAAGTAGCCGGAGCGTGCGATGTTGTGCACCACCATCCGACCCCAGAGGGCCGGGTCGTTCCAGGCCTTCTCAACCTCGTCCTGCACGCCGATGTATGCCGCGAAGTCGGCCAGCACCATGTACGGATCGTGGGCCAGCAGGCTGTCCACCACGTGGCCGTACGTGAATGACTGCCCCTGGGTGTAGTCCCCGTGGCTGATCGCGTCCAAGGCCCGCCTGAGCACCGGGTCTGTCTCGTAGTACTGGGCCGGCACGTAGCCGGCTGCCTGCTTGGCACTCACCTCTTCTTCGGTCATTCCGAACAGGAAGAAGTTGTCCTCGCCGACCAGTTCCCGGATCTCCACGTTGGCGCCGTCGAGCGTGCCGACCGTGAGAGCGCCGTTGAGGGCGAACTTCATGTTTCCGGTACCCGACGCCTCCTTGCCCGCCAACGAGATCTGCTCGGACAGGTCCGCGGCCGGTATCAGCGTTTCGGCCATGGTGACGTTGTAGTTGGCAGGGAAGACGATCGACAACTGACCGGCCGCCTTCGGGTCGGCGGCAATCGTGGAACCCACCGCATTGATCAGACCGATGATCTCCTTGGCCATGGTGTAACCGGGTGCGGCCTTCGCACCGAACAGAACCGTCCGGGGCACGATCTGTTCACCGTCACTGATCCGCTGGTGCAGAACCACCACGTGCAGCAGTTTCAGCAGTTGCCGCTTGTACTCGTGCAGCCGCTTGACCATCGCGTCGAACATCGTGTCGACGTTGAGGATGGTGCCGTCGCGCTTCTTGAGCATCTCGGCGAGCCGGACCTTGTTCTCGCGCTTGATCCGGGTCATGGCATTGACGAAGTCGGCGTCGTCAGCGAACTGATCGAGTTCACGCAGCTTGTCGAGGTCGGTCACCCAGTCCTGGCCGATCTTGTAGCTGATGAGCGCCGACAGTTCCGGGTTGGCCAACTTCAGGAACCGGCGGGGGGTGACCCCGTTGGTGACGTTGGTGAAGCGGTCGGGATACAACTCGGCGAAGTCGGGCAGGACCCGCTCGCGCAGCAGTTTGCTGTGCAGTTCGGCAACCCCGTTGACCTTGCTGCTGCCCACCGTGGCCAGGTAGGCCATCCGGACGGCCTGTTCGGGGTGCTCCTCGATGATGGACATGCGCCGCACGCGCCAGTCATTGCCCGGGAACGCGTCGGCCACCTCTTCCAGGAACAGCGAGTTGATGCGGTAGATGATCTCCATGTGCCGGGGCAGCATGCTCTGGATCAGTTCCACCGGCCACACCTCGAGCGCCTCTGGCAGCAGCGTGTGGCAGGTGTAGGCGAAGCACCGCCGGGTGACGTTCCAGGCCTCGTCCCAGGGCAGGCCGTTCTCGTCCATGAGGACACGCATCAACTCCGGGATCGCGATCACCGGGTGGGTGTCGTTGAGCTGGAAAACGACCCGTTCGTGCAGTCGGCGCAGGTCGAAATCTCCGGGCAGGACGTTGTGAATGAAGTCGTGGATCGACGCCGCGACGAAGAAGTACTGCTGCTGCAGGCGCAAGCGTTTGCCGGCCGGGGTCGAGTCCTCGGGATACAGCACCTTCGAGATCGACTCGGCCTCCGTCTGCTGACGCACCGCGGCCTGGAAGTCGCCGGAGTTGAACTCGTTGAGGTCGAGGTTCTCCGCTGCCTCCGCCCGCCACAGCCGCAGGGTGTTCACCGCATCGGAGCGATACCCGGGGACCATGTAGTTGTACGGCACCGCGAGGACGTTCACCTCTGGGTGCCAGGTGGCCCGGTCCGACCCGTTGGCGTGATGGGTCACCGTCCCGCCGAATCCCACTTCGACCGACATCTCCGGGTGCGGGAACTCCCAGGGGTTGCCGTGCTTGAGCCACGAGTCAGCGACCTCGAGCTGTCGTCCCTCTTCGTTGAAGATCTGAGTGAAAATTCCGTATTCGTAGCGGATGCCATAGCCGACTGCAGGGATCTGCATCGTCGCCAGGGAGTCCAGGAAGCAGGCGGCCAGTCTTCCCAGACCGCCGTTGCCCAGACCTGGTTCGGTCTCGAGATCGCGCAGTTCATCCAAGTCGAGGTCCAGGGACGCAAGCGCGTGCCTGGCGGTGGCCTGCAGGTTGGTGGCCAGCAGCGCATTGTCCAACTGCCTGCCCAGCAGGTACTCCGCCGACAGGTAGACGACCACCCTCGTGCCCTTGCGCATCTGGGTGTCGAGGGTCTCGATCCAGCGCGAGATCAGGGCCTGCCGCACGGTGCGTGCCAGTGCCATGTAGAGATCGGTGGGATGAGCCCTGACGAAGTCCACGCCCTGTCCGAAACGCAGTTCCTCAGTGAACTCACGGGCGAACCGCTCGGGGTCCTGCAGATCAGGACCGGGACGTTGATTGCGTGTCAAGGGAGGCCTCCGTGCGGTTGCGTGGGATCACATCACCATAAACCATTTCGAGCGCTCGCACCTCTTCACGGGCGGGTGGCGCAGCTCCCGGGTATGTCCAATGGATGCCGTCACGCTGACGCGCGGTCACCCGCTGGCCGTCGATCATCTCCTCGGTCGCAAACGGTTCGCTCTCGTCGTAGAGGTCGACGTATTGCACGCCGGGCACCGCGTCGGCCGCTCGGCTCAGCGCGTCGTTGACATCCGCGTAGGTCGAGTTCCACTGCGGATCACGGGCGGTGGGAGGTCCGGACCAGAACACCCGCTCAACGCCCTCCGACATGATCGCCCTCATAACGACGCGGGCCCGCCGTTCGTACTCGGTTTCCCACTGGGCGGTGCCCGGCACGAGGGTCCGCCCCTTGACGGTCATGTCATTGCGCTCGTTGCCACCGATGAGCACCACGACCGCATCGGGACGCTCGTCGCGCACCATGGTGCGCGCGCCGGCCTCCCAATTGAAGAAGGCGGGGTTGGTCAGACCCGTGCCGTTTCGCCAGACGGTCTTGACGTCGACCAGCTTCGAATTCGCCAGTTGCGCAGACATCTGCTGCCCGACATACGTGGCCAAGGAATCACCGAGAACGAGCACCTCCAGAGGATCGGCCGGCGTCGGTGGGGTGATCGGCGGCGCGACGTGGGCTGCCACCGGTTCCGGGACTTCGGCGATCAGCGCTGCACCGTCAGCATCGTCGGTGGACTGGCCCAGTGCGTGCGCAAAAGCCTGCTGCGGGGTATCCAGCCTGAGCCACCCGGCGACGGTGTCGACCGGGGTCCCGATACCGATCATGACGGTGCGGGCCAGTCCGGGACGCATCCCATGTGCGTCACGCACGAAGCCACCGGAATTGAACAGCAGGGCCACCGCCAACGCGATGACCACCAGCAGCCACAGGTGACCGGCGGGCATCCGGCGACCCTGGAATCCGTGCATGGCCGGGTGGTAGGAATCCGCCCGATTCCGCTTGGGCGGACTGGCCGTCGTGTCGGGGTCGTGGAGGGTGTCTGTCATCGTCGGCCTCAGAACTGGAAGTAGATGAACGGGGCCACACCCTGCTGGCCGACGAGTGTGTCGATGACGATCAAGAACACCCCGAACGCGATGCCTTGCGCCCAGAAGGGCAGTCGGCTGAACGAGACCGCGATCCGGTCCCACAGCCGGGGCGGGGTCACCTGGGTGCTGAAGGCGACGACCAACGCGAGCATGACTGCTGGTGTCACCAACGTGACTGCCGTGGTCCATCCGACGACCAGCCGTGACAGCACGGTGAAAGCCGTGGCCATATCGGGCGACCGGAAGAACACCCACGCAAGATTGACGAACGCGAACGTGGCAACCCACAGGACGGCCTTCGGGTAATGACGTTGGATCGCGGCGTCGATCCGGGGTTTGGGTTTCACCATGACCAACGTCTGGGTCACCTGCGGGTCCTGCTGATCACCAACGGGCGCGGCCGGTCCATCCCGCAGGTCGATCTCGGGTCCGCCGCGCAGGAGTGTGAGGCGCTGGCTGACCCAGCGTTCGAAGGCCAGACCTGATCCGTGCAGGGCACCCCAGACCACGAAGGTCCATGCCGCACCGTGCCACAGCCCGCCCAGGACCATGGTGATCATCAGGTTGATCGTGGTGCGCCGGGGACCCTTACGGCTACCACCGAGCGGGATGTAGAGGTAGTCGCGAAGCCACCGCGACAGCGTCATGTGCCAGCGGTGCCAGAACTCCTGCAGGCTGGCTGCCCGGTATGGCTGATCGAAGTTCTGCGGGAACCAGAAGCCCAGCAACATCGCGATCCCGATGGCGATGTCGGTGTACCCGGAGAAGTCGCAGTAGATCTGTGCCGCGTAGCCCAGAATCGCCAAGCCGGTGTCCACGGCGCCGAATGCCTGTGGGCTGCCGAACACCGGGTCGACGAGGTTGACCGCGAGGTAATCGGCCAGCACGACCTTCTTGATGAGTCCCCCGGCGATGAGGAACAGCGCAGGGGCCACGGGGATGTTGCGGGGACTGCGCGGCGTCGCGAGTTGCGGGATGAATTCCGTAGCCCGCACGATCGGGCCCGCGACCAGGTGTGGGAAGAAGGACAGATACACCGCGGTGTCGATGGGTTTGGCCAGTGGCGTCTTGCCCCGGTACACGTCCACCACGTAACTGATCGCCTGGAACGTGAAGAAGGAGATGCCGATCGGCAGGGCGAGTTCCAGCACCTGCTGTTCGCCCTCGAAACCGAACGCGCTCACCAGGCCGTTGACACTTTCGACGAAGAATCCGAGGTACTTGAACACGCCAAGCAGCGCAAGGTTTCCCACGATCGCGGTGATGAGCACTGCTTTTCGCCCCGGTCCGCGCGCCATCTTGCTGATGACGGTCGCCGCCGCCTGGTTCCCGACGATCGACGCGACCAGCAGGAACACCCAACGCCAGTCGGCAGCGGCGTAGAACGCCAGCGAAGCGAAGAAGATGAACGGTTTCCAGTACTTCGGCATGGGCATGACCAGCCATGACGCGAGCAGCACCACGACGAAGAACGCCGCGAACTCGATCGTCGGGAAGACCACGCGAACCCCAATGTCCGTCTCTGCCAAGGGCCACGCGATGGGGAAGTTGTCGCGTGACTATGGCGAGGCTAACCCGCAGGTCGGACAAACCGGCCCAGGCGCGTTCGGCGGGTCGCGGGTCAGCCATCGACTCGTTCGTGCACGGCTGCGCTACCACCGTTCTGTCCCGCTACGTACGCGGCGCGACGTAGGTAAAACGGTGCTTCGGACTAGGGGGGAGTCGTCTGGTCGGTGAGGTGTTTGCCGGCCGCGGGCGGTGGTGGTGGTGGCCGCGGCTTTTCTCGAAACGACTGCTGACCAGCGGTTCGGTCCAGCCTCGCCATCACATGGGGGCCACCGGTGGCACCCTCGGCTCCGCTGCGGCCCTCATCTGATGGGAGAAATGGGACATAAGCCCCAGAGTGCACGCCGTCGCCATCACATCGGGGCCGCCGAGGGCCTCACCGCCCCCGCCGCGGCCCTCATGTGATGGCGGTGAGCGGTAGATGCTCTGGTGGCAGGGGCGTCTGCGAGCCATTGGCCACGTGGGGCTGTGACTGGCATGCCGTCCACGACACGATGCTGACCTACGGTCAGCTGCTGGTCGACGATCCCGAGCGGATCGCCCCGATCCAGGCGACCGGGAAGGACCAGACGCTGTTCAACCGAGTACCGCACCCAGCAGTGGGCGACCATGTTCGACTCCCCCCCGAAATCCGAAGGGCCGGTAAAACGCAGGCAATGGGCCAGAACCCGGGGCTCTAGCGAGGGCGCTCAATCCTGCTTCTCCTCACAGCTGAGTGTTGCTCTGCCCGAGCACAGGGCGCAAGAAGGTGGTCACGGAGAAGTTCGCGCCTGCTTGCCATGACTGGGCGGCCGCCCAGCAAGCGGGCGCTTCGTTCGTGTGGCCCAAGTCACTGCGTGTGGATCAAATGCGCGGCACGTCCAGGATCATGGAGATGACGTGGAGTTTCGCGGCGCCAGACGGGCGCGACGTTCGACTTCGTCTCCGGAGACGCCGGCTGGTCATGCCGATGGGCGGCGCATCGGAGACCACAGCGTCTACGAAAGACCCTGAGCGGCCGCGCGGACGGCCAGTGGCTCCACAGACCATCCTGTGCACAACGGCACGCCTCACTGGGGCCGGTAGTCGATTTGGAGAGGTGTACGTTGATCGACCGCCTACTCGTCCCGCTCGGTCGGGGCCGCAGACGCAAGCAGCCCCACCGCCGTGTCGACGGTAGGGCTGCTTTGGTGAAGTTGCTGGACTATCCCTTGCGCTTGCTGATCTCTTCGGACAGCTGCGGCACGACGGCGAACAAGTCGCCCACCACGCCGTAGTCGGCGAGCTCGAAGATCGGCGCCTCGGGGTCCTTGTTCACGACCACGATCGTCTTCGAAGTCTGCATCCCAGCGCGGTGCTGGATCGCACCGGAAATACCGCTGGCGATGTACAGCTGCGGAGAGACGGTCTTGCCCGTCTGACCGACCTGGTACTGGTGGGGGTACCAACCGGCGTCGGTCGCGGCGCGGGAGGCGCCGACCGCCGCGTCGAGGGAGTCTGCCAGCTTCTCGATCACCTCGAAGCCCTCGGCCCCTCCGACTCCACGGCCACCGGACACGACGACCGCGGCTTCGGTGAGCTCAGGACGTGCGCCCTTCTCCTGCTCGACTCGGTCGACGATCTTCGCGGACGTCGCCTTCTCGCTGAGTGCGACGGTCACGTCTGCGCGGTTACCGGCAGCCGGCGCGGCCTCCGGGGCCGCCGAGTTCGGGCGCACCGTGATGATCGGCGTTCCCGTGGTCACCTTCGAGTGCACGATGGTCGAACCACCGAAGATGGACTGGGTTGCGACCAAGTCCTCGGAGATCCCAACTGCGTCGGTGATCACACCGCTGTTGATCTTGATCGCCAGCCGTCCGGCAATCTCCTTGCCCTCGGCAGTGGAGGTGATCAACACCGCGGCCGGCGACTTCTCGGCGACCAGCTGCGCGAGCAATTCGGCCTTGGGAGCAACCACGTGTCCGGTGAGTTCGGCAGCATCGGCCACGTAGATGTTCTCCGCGCCGTATTCGGCCAGCGTGGCAGCCGCATTGTCGATACCGTCACCGACGAACACCGCTGAGGGCTGCCCTACCGAACGGGCGAGGGTGAGCAACTCCAGCGCGGTCTTCTTCACCGAGCCGTCGACGTGCTCGACGAGTACCAGGATTTCAGCCATTTGTCGTTCTCCCTAGATGAACTTCTGCTCGGACAGGTAGTCGGCGATCTTCACGCCGCCGTCACCCTCGTCGGTGACGATGGTCCCGGCCGCACGTGGTGGTGCAGCAGCGAACTCTGCGACCTCGCTCCAGGCCGCGCCGAGGCCGACGGCTGCCGGCTCGATGCCGGCGTCGGCCACCGTCACAGTCTCCACGGGCTTCTTCTTCGCTGCCATGATGCCCTTGAAGGACGGGTAACGCGGCTCGTTGATCTTCTCGACCACCGAGATGACCGCAGGTGTGCTGGCCTCGACCACGTCGTAGCCGTAGTCGGTGAGGCGGTGGATCTTGACCGTACCGTCGCCGGGTGCTTCCACCTTGTTGGCGAAGGTCAGTTGCGGCAGTCCCAGTCGCTCGGCGACCATGGCCGGAACCACGCTCATACGGGCATCGGTGGACTCCGAACCGAAGATGATCAGGTCGACCCCCCGGTCCCCCAGAACGGTGGCGATGGCCAAAGAGGTGGCCACAGCATCCGAACCTGCAAGGGCATCATCGAGAACGTGGATACCCGCATCGGCACCCATGCTCAGCGCCTTGCGAATCGTCTCGGTCGACTGCTCGGGGCCCATCGACAGGACCGTCACCTCACCACTGGTGGCTTCGGCGATCTTGAGCGCCTCCTCGACGGCGTACTCGTCGAGTTCATTCATGACACCGTCCACCGAGGCCCGGTCCAGGGTCTTCGTGGCGGGGTCAAGCTTCTTCTCCGACCAGGTGTCGGGCACCTGCTTGACGCAGACGACGATCTTCATGCGGCGGTCGACCTCCTTGGGTGGGTTGCCGCGCCAACGCACGGCACTTGACCCTATGTTACTCGCCAGTAGTAACCGTGCCATCGCTGGCCCCACCGTTCGGTCGATGCTCACGTGGACGCCGCGAGTGAGGGCGCGAACACGGCCGTGATCACCACGCCTCAAACGCACACTCTGGGCTCGGCACGACCGGCCGAGAAGTCCGCCCGTAGCCTGAACGGTGTGACCCCAGGACTGCCGCTGACCGGTGAACGCACCGTGCCGGGGATAGCGCGCGAGCAGTACTGGTTCGCCCGGCACGAAGTGGTCTACCGCTGGCTGGCTGCGCGGTGCGCCGGCGCCAGCGTGCTCGAGGCCGGTTCTGGTGAGGGGTACGGGGCGCAGATCCTGCATGAGGCCGGCGCGCGGGTCGTCGCCGTCGACTACGACGCGGCCGCGATCTCCCACAGTGCCGCCACCTACCCACTGCCCCACGTACGAGCCAATCTGGCCGCGCTGCCGTTCGACCGGATGGATGCCGTGGTCAGCCTGCAGGTGATCGAACATCTGTGGGATCTGGCGGGATTTCTGCGCGAGGTGCGGCGCATCGCTGACTGGACCTGCCTGAGCACCCCCAACCGATTGACGTTCTCACCGGGACTGGCCCGCGGCGCCAAACCGACCAACCCATTCCATGTGGAGGAGTTCGACGCCGATCAACTACGTGCGCTTCTAGACGCGGCAGGATTCTCCGAGGTGGCCATCCATGGGGTGCATCACGGCCCCCGACTGGCGGACCGGCCGACGCTGCTGGCCGAACAGATCCGGGCGGCGCTGAACGACACCTGGTCAGCCGAACTCGAGCAGTACGTCGCAACGGTCACAACAGCCGACTTTCAGCTCTGCGCCGAGGACCTGGACAACAGCCTGGATCTGGTGGTGATCGCGCGGTGACCGGCCGGTTCGCGCTCGTCTTGCACAGTCATCTGCCATGGGTACGCGGACACGGACGATGGCCGGTGGGTGAGGTGTGGCTGCACGAGGCGATCGCGACCAGCTACTTGCCCGTGCTGGATGTGCTCGCGCGGCTGGCGGAGAAAGGCCACCGCAACCTGGCGACGGTCGGCATCACGCCGGTGCTCGCAGCCCAGCTCGACGACCCGGAATGCCTGCAAGCCACCCGCAGCTGGGCTGCCGACTGGTTGTGGCGCACCCAGGAACTGGGCCAGTACGATCGCCCGGCCGCTGCCCGCGAGGCCCAGCAGGCGAACGCGACGTTGCACGCTCTGCAGACCACGCACCGGGCCGGGCTGTCCACGGCCTGGCGACGCCTGGCCGACGCCGGAGTCGTGGAGCTGCTCGGCGGGCCGGCCGCACACCCCTTCCAGCCATTGCTCGACGACCGCACCGCCGCGTTCAGCCTGCTCACGGGCATGGACGACCACCTGGCCCGTTTCGGCAGCCGGCCAACCGGGATCTGGGCCCCGGAGTGCGGCTACCGGCCGGGCCTGGAAAAGATCTACGCCGAACAGGGGATCACGCATTTCCTGATGGACGGGCCGACGATGTTGCACGTCGGCAACCCGACGCACAGCGCCTGGACCGTGGGGGACACCGACGTGATGGCGTTCGGGCGTGACCTTGACGTCACCTACCGCGTCTGGTCACCGCGCAAGGGATACCCGGGGCACCACGAGTACCGCGACTTCCACGTCATGGACGACCTGGGATTCCACACCAGGCGTGTCACGTCGACAGCTGTGCACGGCAATGACAAAGCTGATTACGATCCCGCCGCCGCGGCCCATGCGGTGACCCGGGACGCCCACGATTTCGTCGACGTGGTGCGCGCCCGACTTTTGCATCTGTCCCATGAGCGACCCAATCCCCTGGTGGTCGCCGCTTACGACACCGAGCTGTTCGGGCACTGGTGGCATGAGGGTCCCGCCTGGCTCGAGCAGGTGCTCACGCTGCTGCCCCAAGCCGGGGTCGAGGTCACCACCCTGTCCGGTGCGCACGGCTGCGTGGCGGGGCGCATCGACCCCGAACCGGGCTCGTGGGGCAGCGGCAAGGACTTTCGTGTGTGGAGCGGCCCACAGGTCGCAGACATGGTCGACGACAACGAAGACCTCATGCGGCGGTGGCGCAAACTCGCCGACCCGCAGGTCCGTGATCCCCGCCAGGATGAGTTGGCGACTCAGGCCCTGCTGGCTCTCTCCAGCGACTGGGCGTTCATGGTCAGCAAGGACAGTGCCGCGCAATATGCCCGCCTGCGGCATGCTGAACACCACCGCCAGTTCGCGAGCATCGCCGCCGCGATTGAAACCGGTCGCCCGGTGGCATCCGGGGAACGACCGTTCCCACATCTGGACGCGCGGCTCTTCTGATGCACGTGCTGCACCTGACGTGGGAGTATCCGCCGGTCGTCTACGGCGGCCTCGGCCGGCATGTGCACGCACTGTCGCGGGCACAGGCAGCCGCCGGCCACGAAGTCACGGTAGTGACCCAACAACCTGAGGACGCCGCTGCCGAAGAGACGATCGACGGAGTCCGGATCGTGCGGGTATCTCCGGTCGGACCTTTCCCGTATCACCTTCCGTCACTGCTGAGCTGGGTGGGATTCCTGGATGACGCCATCGGACGTGCCGGCATGCAGCAGGATCGCGTGGAGGTCGTGCACGTCCACGACTGGGTCACCGGCAGGGCAGGCACGGCCACGGCTGAAGCTCTGGAGGTGCCCTTGGTCGCCACTGTGCATGCCACGGAGGCGGGCAGGCACCGCGGCTGGTTGCCCGACGACGTGTCCCGCGGGGTCCACTTGATCGAACGTTGGCTGGTCGATGAGGCCGATTCCCTCATCGTCTGTTCGCAGTCGATGGCCACCGAGGTCCAGCACGCGCACTCTGCAGATCCCGCCCGGATCACCGTCATCCCCAACGGCATCGACGCGTCGGTCTACTCACCGCACGACAACGTTGCGCCGGATCTGCTCGAGGGTTCACCACGCATCAGTTTCGTGGGTCGCATCGAGTGGGAGAAGGGGGTCTTCACCGCCGTCGAGGCGATGCCCGCCGTGCTCGCGCGGTACCCGCGAGCCCGCCTGCGCATCGTGGGGACCGGCGGCCAGTCGGCGGCTGTGGCCGACCTGGTCGCACGATCAGGGCTCACGACCCAGGTGCAGTTGCTCGGCCACGTGGACGAACCGACCCTGCGCGCGGTCTACACAAGTTCTGATCTGGTCATCGCACCGAGCTCCTACGAACCCTTCGGCATCGTGGCCCTGGAGGCTGCCGCGATGGGAGTACCGCTGGTCGTCGGGGACACCGGTGGGCTGGCGGAGTTCGTCACCGACCAGCGCGGTCGCCGGTGTCGGCCGAACGACGCCGCCGATCTCGCCGCGCAGATCGTGACCACCTTCGACGAGCCCGAGCAAACAGCACGTCGCCGCGCGAACGCCAGCCTCGCACTGAGTCAGTACACCTGGGACGAGGTGGCTCGCCGCACGGCGGAGGTGTACGACAAGGCGCGACGGCGCCAGCGTCCGGCCCGGGTCACCAGAGCGCCGGCAAACCCGATCTGGGAGTGAAGAAGGCCGACTTGGCGCGCGGATGACTCAGATTGTCGTCGGGCATGGGCACGACGACCCGCACGAGTCACTCGGAAGGCAGCCGGCATCACGCCGTGCGGTAGGACTGAGCCCTGGCCGAACTTGCGTAGGAGCCCATGTCGATGAAGAAGGCAAGCACCACGAAGAACCACGTGAACCCGGTGACCTCGCCGATCCACCAGTAGAACAGCACGTAGGTCAACGTGGTGTACGGCAGCAGAAGCAGCCCGATCAACGGCACGATCCAATCACCGTTGAATGCGCGCTCCACGGCGTCGCCGAACAGCCAGATCAGTGCCAAGGCAATTCGCGGGAAGAACGCCCCCAGCGCCACAACGAAACAACCGCACATGATTCCTCCGACCTATCGGGACCGCATCCGGCCCATCATGTCAACAATCGACTCATAATCCGCGATCGCGTCGTCGAGAGTGTCGGCGATGCAGGTCACCCCGACCTTGCCGTACTCGGACAGGGCACCAAGCATGTGGAACACGCAGCCGCGCTCGGTGACCGGGTCGAACATGAGGCGACTGCTGACGGCTGCATCGAGCAGGTCGGAGACCGACATTCCCCGGTAGTCGTCGGAGTGCAGGTTGTCGGTGGCGTAGTAGCACTTCGGCGATCCCTGCCCGGACACGAACGTCCCGGTCGCCGCGTCGTAGTGCCCTTCGGTGATGACTGCCATCGACAGCATCGGGTGGGTGGTGCCGCCTTTGCGCAGGTTGATCTCGATGGCGGACAGTCGCTGCCCCGCCTCCACGAAATCGACCGCGAACCGCCCGCGCGCACCCTTGGCCTGCAGCACCTCACCGACCTTGAGCGTCTCCTCCTGCACCCGCAGGCGATACCGCGGGTCGGCGGGGAAGGTCGAGCCCTCGAAGACCTGGCCGTCGGATCCACCGAGCACCTGATCGTGCGTCGACAGCGGCCGCAAAGTGCCCAGCGGCCCGATGTATCCCTGCCCTGACGGTGAGGCGCTCACCGCGTCCACGAACTCCTCGACGATCCCGCCCATGACCTCGAAGCGCTCGGCGAACGATTCGTACGTCTCGGCAGGCGCCTGCATCTTCAGATGCCGGGGCAGCGCCTCCCGGATGGCCTGCTCATCCTCGCCGTGTTCATAGCGGTACAGCGCGTTGCCTTCGCCCGAGAAACCCTCCTCGAGTTTCACCACGCCTGTGTGCAGAGCCGGATGCTCGCGTTTCAGGTCCGCCAGCGCACGCACCACATCCTGCATGTCACGCAGATCTTCGTACCCGGCGGGCAGGTCGATCCCGGCCTCGCGAAAGATCCCGCGGCTACCGGATTTGGACCCCAGATGGTCGAGGTCCGGCGGATTGCCGATCAATGGCAGGCCGAGTTCGACCGCGAGTTTGCGCTCCAGGCCGGTGGTGTTCATGCACACCAACGCCGCGATCTGGGAGTGCGACAGTGCCTGTTTGATCTCGGCGAGGCGGGCAGGGCGCTCCAGTAGCTTTTCGGTCAGCGGCCGCCGGGACAGATCGTCACAGCTGATCATGGTCAGCCGGGACCGCGCGTGCGACGAGGGGACGCCAGGGATGAGGCCCAGGTAGTAGTCCACGGTCACGTCGGCGATGGGCGCGCTGGAGCAGAAGATGACGTGCATGGCCGGGTTGTGCAACTGCAGGAGCATGGCCAGCAGGCGTTCCTCGTAGTGTTCGACCCCCAGGACGTTCTTGAGCAGTTCCTGGTCGAAGGACATGCTGGGCACGATCACCAGGCACTGCGGGGCTTCGGGGTCGGACAAGAACGTATGGACCATGTCCGGCAACGCCGATTCCAAGGCCTCGAAATCGCTGTGCCCGTTCATTGGATCAGGGTAGCCGCAACCTGCGGTCCGCCGGTACGACCAACCGCGGTTCGTGTCCAACCAACCACCGGCTCCAGGCAGAACAGACTGGATCGCGAGTCGCCTATGGGGCAGCGGGTCACTGACCCGTGGTGTGTTTCTGAGCCGCGACCCGCGTCTTGCGAGCGATGTCCTCCAGCGCCGCACGTCTGGCGGCGGCTGCGTCGTACTGCTCCTGCCGGTCCTTGAGAACTCGAGCGGGAACCCCTCCCACGACGGACTTGGGGGCGATAGTGCCTCGCACGACCGAGTTGGCCGCCAGTACGCAGCCCGGCCCCACGAAGGTGCCACGGGTGACGGTGACCTTGGCGCCCAGCCAGCAGTCGGGGCCGATCCGCACCGGACTCTTGACGATCCCCTGGTCCTTGATGGGCCGGTTGACGTCCTCGAAGACATGATCGAAGTCACAGACGTAGATCCAGTCGGCGAAGATGCAGCTACCCCCGATCTCGATGTCCAGGTATGTGTTGATCGTGTTGTCGCGGCCGAACACCGTCTTGTCGCCGATTCGCAGGGTTCCCTCGTGCACCCGTAGCCGGTTCTCCTCCCCCACGTGCACCCACCGCCCGAGGATCAACTGGCCGTACCCCTTGCGGGCATACAGTTCGCAATGCCGACCGATGAAGACGAACCCCTCGGTGATGATGTGCCGATGGCGCACCTTCAGCCACAGGAACCGCCAGTACCGCACCAGATACCACCAACTCCAGGCCCGGTTGCGGACGATCCACTTCACCGATGCCCAGGTGAGGAAACGCGCGTTGCGCGGGTCGCGACTCACGCCTTGGTTCCGGTCACACTCACGTTGTAGAAGTACTGCGCGGGGACGATCCTGCTCATGACCTTCGCGTCGAGGGCGGACAGCCCCAGCCAGGTGCCGTACGCGAAGTACGCCCATTTGAAGCCCAGGGAACCGGGTTTTACCGCTGCTTCGATCGTGCGCACCGGCCATCCGAACCAGGAGGCGGTGAACTCCTCGGTGACCGTGTGCACGTCTACCGCCCCGGCGCGCAAGCACAGCCGACGCAGTTCGTCCGGGTCGAAGGTGTGGACGTCGACCACGGCCTCCAGCAGGGCGGCCCGCGACGACTCATCCAGCTCGGTGTCCGTCTTGGCGTACTTGCCGCGCAGTCCCGGCAGATGCGTCACCCGCTTGGCCACGTTCCACGTCAAGTGGGACAGTTTGCGGGCCACGAAGTCACCCTTCGCGGTCGGCTCACCGGCGAACACGAATCGGCCACCGGGTTTGAGGACCCGCAGAATCTCGCGCATGGCTTGATCCAGGTCGGGGATGTGGTGCAGCACCGCATGGCCGACGACCAGATCGAAGGTGTCATCGGGGTAGGGCAATGTCTCCGCGTCGGCCACTCGGCCCTCGAGCTCGAAGCCCAGGTGCTCGGCGTTGCGCTTGGCCACCTCGACCATGCCCGGGGACAGGTCGGTCACATGCCCGTCATCGAGCACCCCCGCGAGCTTCAGATTGAGCAGGAAGAAGCCGGTCCCACAGCCCAGTTCCAGCGCGCTGCCATAGGGCCAATCGGCCTCCCCGGCGACGTTCACGAACCGGTCCCGGGCGTAGGTGATGCACCGCTCGTCGAAGGAGATCGACCACTTGTCGTCGTAGCTGTCCGCCTCCCAGTCGTGGTACAGGAGGTTGGCCAGCTTCGGGTCGTCCCAGGCCTGCTGCATCTGTTCGACGGTGGGTGGGGTCATAGGGTCATCGTCCTTCGAATTTCGCCTGGCCGGGACCGGATTCCAGGAAGGTGTTCATTCCGATCGTGCGGTCCTGCGTGGCGAACAGGCCCGCGAAGTGCTGCCGTTCGATCTCCAAGCCGGACCGCAGGTCCACTTCCAGCCCACGATCCACCGCGGCCTTCGCCGCACGCAGGGCCAGTGCTGGCCCACCCACGAAGGAGCGCGCCCATGCCACCGCCTCATCATGAACGTCGTCTGGAGCCACGATCCGGTCGACCAAGCCGATCCGCAGTGCCTCCTCGGCGCGCACGTGGCGGCCGCTGAAGATCATCTCCTTGGCCCGGGCCGGCCCGATCAACCGCGGCAGTCGCTGGGTGCCGCCAGCACCGGGGATGATTCCCAGTTGGATCTCGGGAAGACCGAGCTTCGCATTGTCCGCACACACCCGGAAGTCGGTGCACAGCGCGAGCTCCAAGCCACCCCCGAGCGCGTATCCGGTGATGGCCGCGATCGTGGGTTTGCCCAACTCCGTCACTGCGACGAACGAGGCCTGCAGACCGGTCGAGCGCTCCACCATGGTGCGGTGGTCCCATGCGGCCATCTCCTTGACGTCGGCGCCGGCCGCGAAGACCTTGGGCCCGCCATAGATCACCACCGCATGGACATCGCGGCGCTGATCGGCCTCCCGCGCGGCCCGCGCGAACTGCTCCTGCACCTCGATCGACAAGGCATTCATCGGGGGGCGTTGCAGCGTGATGACACCCACCCCGTCGCTCACCTCGAGTGACACGTACCGGGCAGGTTCATCGGGTGTTTGCACCACGTCGTCCTCCTTTGAGTTCCAATGGGAGGCTAACCTCCACTAGGGACCCTGCGGTCGACGGGTTCTCGCGATAGGAGGACTATGCGCACCCCTGAGGGTCTGCCACCGATGGGACTTCGCCGCGATCCGGACCACCCGGACCGAGCAACCGTCAACTACTTCGCCCCCGCAGCCGATCAGGTCGTCCTGGAACTGATGGACGGCGCGACCCGTATCGAACTGGCGTCCGGGCCCTACGGACACTGGATCGGCGAACTGCGCGAACCCGCGCCTGGGAGCACCTACGGGTTCCGCGTCAGCGGCCCCTGGGAACCGGAGTACGGACTGCGGCTGAACCCGGCCAAGCTCCTCATGGACCCCTACGCCCTCGCGGTGACCGGCGAGTTGCAGGTGCATGACGCGATCCACCCGTATCGCATGGACGACCCGGACGTTCCCGACGACACCGACTCGGCGCCGTACGTTCCGCATGGCGTGTACACCAGAACCCTGGAGCCCAGTCCGAACCGGCCTCCGCGCATCCCGTGGGACCGCACGGTCATCTACGAGATGCACGTCAAGGGCTTCACCAAGCTGCATCCGGACGTGCCCGAGGAACTGCGCGGCACATACGCCGGTCTGGCCCACCCGGCGGTGGTCGACTATCTCGCCGGCCTCGGGGTGACCAGCCTGGAACTGCTCCCTGTGCAGCACTTCGTGCCCGAGCCGATGCTGCTGGGCAGCGGCCTGACGAACTACTGGGGGTACAACCCGCTGGGCTACTTCGCCCCACATGCCGGATACGCAGCCCACGGCCAGCGGGGCCAGCAGGTGGCCGAGTTCCGGGACATGGTCGACACCCTGCACGCCGCGGGCCTGGAAGTGATCGTGGACGTCGTCTACAACCACACCGCCGAGGGCGACCACCTCGGCCCGACCCTGGCGTGGAAGGGCGCGGCCAACGCGGACACCTACTGGATGCTCGAAGGGGGGATGTACGACAACCCCACGGGGTGCGGGAATGCGATTCGCGCGGAGTCCCCCCGGATGGTGGAGCTGATCCTGTCGTCCTTGCGGTACTGGGTCACCGACCTGCACGTCGACGGGTTCCGGTTCGATCTGGCCACCACGCTGGCCCGCACCTCGCACATGGTCACGACCTGGGCCCCGGTGCTGTCGGCCATGACGGCCGATCCCGTCCTTTCACAGGTGAAGCTGATCGCCGAACCCTGGGACATCGGGATCGGCGGCTACCAGGCCGGCAACTTCCCCGGGCCCTGGGCGGAGTGGAACGACGTGTTCCGCGGGACAGTGCGCGACACGTGGCGGTCCATCAGTTCGCTGTCCGAACTCGGCGCACGGATGACCGGTTCTGCGGATCGGTTCGCACACAACGGTCGGCGGCCCTACCACTCGATCAACTACATCACCGCCCACGACGGCTTCACTTTGGCCGATCTGGTGTCTTACAACGACAAGCACAACGAGGCCAACGGCGAGGACAACCGCGACGGCAGCGACGACAACCGCAGTTGGAACGGCGGAGTCGAAGGACCCACTGACGACCCGCAGGTTCTGGCCAACCGCCGGGCCAGGCAACGATCCCTGCTGGCCACCCTGCTGCTGAGCGCGGGGACGCCGATGATCTTGGCCGGCGACGAGGCCGGACGCACACAGCAGGGGAACAACAATGTCTACTGCCAGGACAACGAGCTGTCCTGGACGCATTGGGACCAGCAGGACACAAGCTTGATCGAATGGACCAAGTTGTTGCTGCAGATCCGTGACCGGTACCCCGTCTTACGCCCGCAGGTCCACCCGTCACCGGAGGATCTGCACTGGTTCAGCGAGGACGGAACCGTGCTCACCTCCGAGCAGTGGAACGACCCGAACGTTCGCGTGGTGCAGGCCATGTTCGAAGGCGACCCGTCGGTTTTGCTGTGCCTGAACACCGGACCCGAGACGGTTGCCATGACGTTCCCCGTGCCCGCCCGGGTGGTACTGGCCAGCGAGGACGTGACGCTGGCCGGTGACGACCCGGCGGCCGGGGTCAAAGTCCCGGGCTACTCGATGGCCGTCGCCGAGGTGCTGCCCGACGAGTAGGCCGGGCCAGTTGTGGCCCGTAACCTGCGTTCGCCCCTACGACAACCCCCGGGCGTACGGGGTAGCGTCGCAGTTGTGCGTGACAACTCGACCGAGGGCTCGGGCGCTCCGTCCCAAGCAGCCGAGGATTACTGGCGGAACCTGCCGTCCAACAACCTGACCCCACCACAGACCCTCACGGGGCGCTTCACCGTGCTGGATGTGTGGCCACGGGTGGAAGGCGGCCGGCGACCGGTGAAGGCAGCCGTGGGTGAGTTGGTGATGGTCAACTGCGTGGCTTTCCGGGAGGGCCACGACCGGCTCGGGGTGGACCTGATCGCCAGCGATGGGCACGGGCGCAGTGTCCGATCCCCCATGGTTCCCCGGGACAACGGCACCGACATCTGGGATGGCAACTTCCGCCCCGACCACGAAGGCGACTGGTCGTTCAGCATCGCCACCTACAGCGACATCCTCGCCACGTGGCGCCACCGGGCCGAGATCAAGATTCCGGCGGGCGTGGACGTGGAGCTTGAACTCGAGGAGGGCGCCCGCATCCTTGCCCGCGCCGAGGTTCCCGACCGCACAGTGTTGGACAAGGCGATCCGCGGTCTGCGCAACACCGCCCTGACACCGGCGGGACGCCTTGCCGCCGGCCTGGACGAGTCCCTGTGGAAGATGCTGCGGGAGCACCCGATCAGGGATCTGGAATCGATGTGCGGGCCGTGGCCGGTCTACGCCGACCGGCGCCGAGCATTGTTCGGCTCCTGGTACGAGCTGTTCCCGCGCAGCGAGGGATCGAGCCTGGACCCCCTGCGCAGTGGCACATTCCGCGACGCCGCGCAGCGACTGCCCGTCATCGCCGAGATGGGATTCGACGTGGTGTATCTGCCCCCGATCCATCCCGTGGGAACGGTGAACCGCAAGGGCCCGAACAACAGCCTGACCCCCGGGCCCGGCGATCCTGGATCACCTTGGGCCATCGGCTCGGCCGACGGTGGACACGACACAGTCCACCCGGACCTGGGCACGATCGACGACTTCGACGCGTTTGTGGCCAGTACCCGGGAACTGGGCATGGAGGTCGCACTGGACCTCGCCCTGCAGGTCGCACCCGACCACCCGTGGCCGACCAGCGGCCGACCGTGGTTCACCGTGCGGGCCGATGGCAGCATCGCCTACGCCGAGAACCCCCCGAAGAAGTACCAGGACATCTACCCCATGTGGTTCGACGGGGACCCCGCCGGCCTGGTGGCCGAGGTCCTTCGCGTCATCCACTACTGGATGGATCACGGGGTGCGCATTTTCCGGGTCGACAATCCGCACACCAAACCGGTGCGCTTCTGGGACCATGTGCTCGGCGAGATCAAGCGCACCGATCCCGATGTGCTGTTCCTGGCCGAGGCGTTCACCCGCCCACCGATGATGCGTGCGCTGGCCGAAGTCGGTTTCCACCAGTCGTACACGTACTTCACCTGGCGCAACGAGAAGTGGGAACTCGAAGAGTACCTGCGTGAGCTCAGCGGACCGTCCTCGGCGTTCATGCGGCCGAACTTCTTCGTCAACACCCCCGACATCCTGCATTCCTACCTGCAGTACGGCGGCCCGGCCGCGTTCTCGATCCGGGCCACCCTGGGCGCCACCATGTCCCCCACGTGGGGCGTGTACAGCGGCTACGAATTGTTCGAGCATGTGGCCGTGCGACCCGGCAGCGAGGAGTACTTGGACTCCGAGAAGTACCAGTACCGGCCGCGCGACTGGGACAAGGCCGCCGCCGAGGGCAAGACCCTTGCGCCGTACCTCACCATGCTCAACAAGATCCGGCGCGAACATCCAGCACTGCAACAACTGCGTCACATCGTGTTCCAGCAGATCGACAGCGACCGAATGGTCGCATTCAGCAAGCGTGACGGAGACGACACGATCATCGTGGTCGTGACCCTCGACCCGTTCGGGCCGCGTGAGGCGACCCTGCACCTGGATATGCCGTCGCTGGGGCTGGACTGGCATGACCGATTCGTCGCACAGGACCTGATCAGCGGCCAGAGTTTCTCATGGTCGGCCACCAATTTCGTGCGACTGGATCCCCACCTGTCGTGCGCCCACATCATGTCCATTCGCCCTGGAGTCGTCTGATGATCCCTGTCCCCACCGAAACCCTCGCCGCCCTGGTCGACGGCACCCACAGCCAGCCCCACGCGGTCCTGGGCCCACACGCCGACGCCGATGGCGTGACCATCCGGGTGCTGCGACCCGACGCGACCGCGGTCGACGTCGTGGTCGGCGGACAGAACCAACCGATGGAGCACGAGCACGCCGGGGTGTGGGTCACCGAGCTCGCGGGCACGGACATCCCCGACTACCGACTGGCGGTGGCCTACGGCGGGGACAAGTTGCCCGCAGACGACCCCTACCGCTTCCTTCCCACGCTCGGTGAGATCGATCAGCACCTGATCGCCGAGGGCCGCCACGAGCAGCTGTGGGACGTGCTCGGCGCGCATGAGCATCGATACGAAACGCTGAACGGTCCGGTGCGGGGGGTGGCGTTCGCGGTGTGGGCGCCCAACGCGCAGGGAGTCCGGGTGGTCGGCGACTTCAATTACTGGAACGGCACCGCCACCCCTATGCGGTCGCTGGGCAGCAGCGGGGTGTGGGAGGTGTTCGTCCCCGAGATCGGGGCGGGGACCCGCTACAAGTTCGAGATCATCGGGCGCGACGGTGTGCGCCGACTCAAGGCCGATCCGATGGCCCAGGCCACCGAGGTCCCGCCGGCCACCGCCTCCGTGGTGTTCGCCAGTGACTACGAATGGGACGACGCGACCTGGATGCAGACCCGGACCCAGCACCCGGTCCACGCCAGCCCCATGAGCATCTACGAGGTACATCTGGGTTCGTGGCGACAGGGTCTGAGCTACCGGCAGTTGGCTGAAGAGCTGACCGACTACGTCGTGGCGCACGGCTTCACCCACGTGGAGTTCCTGCCGGTCATGGAGCATCCGTTCGGCGGGTCCTGGGGCTATCAGGTCAGCGCTTACTACGCACCCACCGCGCGCTTCGGTACCCCCGACGACTTCCGCTACTTGGTCGACCGACTGCACCAGGCGGGGGTCGGGGTCCTGGTCGACTGGGTCCCCGCCCACTTCCCCAAGGACGACTTCGCACTGGCCCGGTTCGATGGAACACCGTTGTACGAGCACGCCGACCCGTTGCGCGGTGAACACCCGGACTGGGGCACGTACGTGTTCGACTTCGGACGCCCGGAGGTGCGCAACTTCCTGGTCGCCAACGCCGTGTACTGGTGCGAGGAGTTCCACATCGACGGCCTGCGGGTCGACGCTGTGGCCTCCATGCTGTACCTGGACTACTCCCGCGAAGAAGGACAATGGTCGCCCAACGCCTACGGAGGCCGGGAGAACCTCGATGCGGTGCAGTTCATCCAGGAGATGAACGCCACGGTCTACAAGCGAGTGCCCGGGGCTTTCACCGTCGCCGAAGAATCCACCGCGTGGCCGGGGGTGACCAGAGCCACCCACCTCGGCGGCCTGGGTTTCGGATTGAAGTGGAACATGGGCTGGATGCACGATTCGCTGGGCTATCTGGCCCGCGAGCCGATCCACCGGCAATGGCACCACAACGAACTCACTTTCGCGCTGGTCTATGCCTGGAGCGAGAACTACCTGCTGCCGATCTCGCACGACGAAGTGGTGCATGGAAAGGGCTCGCTGCTGGGCAAGATGCCCGGCGACCACTGGCAGAAGCGTGCCAATCTGCGAGCCTTCCTGGCCTACATGTGGGCACATCCGGGCAAGCAATTGCTGTTCATGGGATCCGAGTTCGGCCAGGAGTCCGAGTGGTCTGAAGGCCGCAGCCTGGACTGGTGGCTGCTCGATCAGCCCGACCACGATGCGTTGAGCAGACTGGTGACCGATCTCAACGCGGTGTACCGCTCGAGTCCGGCGCTGTGGAGCCTGGACACCGAACCGGCCGGTTTCGAATGGATCGACGCCAACGACGCAGGCGGTAACACGCTGTCCTGGATCCGGCGGGGCTCCGAGGGCGAGGTGGTGGCCTGCGTGGTCAACTTCAGCGCGGTCCCGCACCACGACTACCGGGTGGGGCTTCCGGTCGGCGGCACCTGGTCAGAAGTGATCAACACTGACGCTCTGGACTACGGCGGTAGCGGTGTCGGCAACTTCGGCGCGGTAGCGGCTGAGCAGATCGAGTGGCACGGCCGGCCATTCAGTGCGAGCTTGTCCGTGCCGCCACTGGGCGCAGTCTGGTTGCGGCCGGAGTGAGGGTACCGGCGAAATGACCCGTTGGTTGCCGAACAGCCCCTCACCTACGGGCCATGTGGCACCCAACGGGCTATTGGCGCCCTAACCCCATTCGGCGTACATCGCGGTGGTCAGATCCATCGGGTCCAGCCCGCGGACGGTTTCCGCAATAGCCGCACCTTCGGCCGAACCGGTGTACAGCAGTTGTCCCCTGGACACGAAGACCCGCCACTGCTCGGCGTAGGCCGTCGCCGACGCTTTGTTCACACCGAAGGCATCCGGCACCGCGTGCCACAGGATCGCGCGCCCGGTGCCGAGCCTGCGGGAGACGATGTACCGCGGGAAGTCCACCGGGAGCAAGATCTGCTCCACCGACTCTGCGAACACCCGCGAGGCGTCGACGGATTCCTGCTCCAGACGCAACACCCAGGAGCCATCCGGCTCGGGCTCCACGACGACCGCGGCGCCAAGGCCCGGGGCCATGGTATGCGCCACAGCCCGGCCGAACGCCAGCAGCATTCCGTCTGCACCCAGTTGTTGGCGCACGCGCCGGGCCCGCAGACCACGCACGCCACGTTCGATCGCCCAGCCCGCTGCGGCGCCGATCACCCCAGCCACCGCCACCAGATCCGGGACCTGCCCGGCGACCGCGAGTCCCCCGGCGACTCCCGCACCAACACCACCTGCAAGCCACGGGCGACCTGCCCACGACCGGACCGCCGGCTCCGGCACGCCGATCTGAGCTGCTGCTTTCTGTGCGCGGATCCGCACAGCCGCGCGGGTGAGGTCCTGATAGGGCGACCCGATCCGCCACAGCGCTCGGGTCTGATCGATCCGGCCGGCCTGTTCGAGGGAGTCGGCGTTGATCGATGCCCGGGTCTGCGCGTCCGGCGGGGCGTACTCGTTGCATCTGGGGTCCAGATGCTCGACGCCGGCAAGGATCCGTCCAGTGGCATCGGGCGAGAGATATCCACGGTGCTTGGCGACCAGGCGGCGGTAATCGAGGTCACCACGCGGATGCTCGTCGTCGACGGTGGTGACCGACCAGATGTGCGCCACCTTGCCGGGACGCTGCGGGTCACGGCGGATGGCGCGGCCCCGGATCTGTACCACCGCGGTGGGGGTGGTGGCGGCGGTGAGATCGATCAGGACGTTGGCCGCCGGGGCGTCCCAGCCCTCTCCGAGCAGCCCCCGGGTTCCCACCATGATGTCGACCTCGCCGCCCAGGAAGAGGTCGGTGACATGCGGCACCCAGTCGCGCGGGCCCCAGGCTGCCTCGATCTGAGCCAGGCCGTCTTCGCGATCCACCAACCGCTGTCCGGGCTGCAAAACCGCGGAGAGGCTTTCGCGGGTGCCACCCACAGAGGCGCCGGTCACCAGCACCACTGTCAGACCTGGATTGGCCGCTTGCACCGCGGCGAGCGCCTCCCACGCCGAACCCGCCTGCTGCGCCAGCACAGATCTGGTGTCGGCCGGTGGGGTGGCCGAGGCGTTCTCGAAGTCGGTGAGCACGACGGCGCGCAGATCGTCGCCGCGCACCAGGTACTCCTGCTCGATCAGGTATCCCGCGGCCAGTGCCTTGGACGCCGAGCGTGAGAGCACCCGGTCGACCGATGACTGTCCTCTGCGGGCACCGTTGCGGGTCAAGGTCCAGCCCACCGACCGCAGGCCCGCGCGCAGTCGCTCCCATCCCGGCGCCGGCGGGTCAGGGGTGGCAAGGACAGTCCGGCCGTACTCGGACAGGATCGCGACCCAGTCCTCCACCTGCAGCGGCTGCCGATGCTCGTCGAGAACCCGGGCTCCCTGTGGCACGGCGATCAGTCCGTTGTACGAAGCCCGGACCAGCGCGCGGGCCAACTCCGGCCGACTGCGCTGAATGTGGCTCCAGGACACACCTTCGTGGCGAACCCACGCACTGTCGAGGTACGCAAGCAAACCGACGTCGGCGAAGTCCGGGGCCATCACCGCGGCAACCAGTTCCCGCCACCTTTGGGCACCTTGCGCCAAGTACTCACGTTCAGCAGGGGTCGGATCCACGAACCACGCGAACTCCCGGTAGGGCGCGAGCACCGCGTCACGCACAAGGGCCGGTGTGCTCACCGAGTAGAGGACCGGGCCGAACAGCTCGTCGACCAAGGCGGCCTGTTCCGCGGACAAGCTGTCGCGAGGGGTGGCCGTGAGCGCTACGACCACGGGGCCGTCCGACCGCCCACCGTGGGCCTGCCTGAGCACGTCGGCCAGCAGCTCGCCCCAGGTTGCCGCCAGGTGATGCGCCTCATCAAGCACGAGTGTGTAGGGCTCGCCGCCGTGGAGGCGGTCGATCATGTCGCGGGCGTTGGGGTGCAGTCGCGCCATGGGTGAGTCATCACTGTCGGCCTCGTCATCGAAGGTCGCAACCGCCTGGTAGGTCAGAACTGTCACGTCGCAGTCCAAGCGCCGATCCGAGCCCACGGTGGGGGCATCGACAGTTACATCCGGGTTCACTGCTGCGTGGCGCCACAGATCCATCCATTGGGCCGCGATGGCGGTGTTCGGCACCAGGACGACCAGGCGGCGTGCGACCTGCTGGGCGATGACCGATCCCAGCAAGGTCTTGCCCGCGCCCGGTGGCAGTACGAAATGGAACCGGCTTGCGTCACGATTTTGCTCGAACGCGCTCAGAGCCGCGGTCTGATGAGCCCGCAGTTCCGGGAACACCATCGACCGCATCCTGGCCGCCACGTCGGAAGTCACACACCGACAGTGGCAGACACCGACCCGACGCGCGAGGCATCCGCTGAGCTGCGTCGGACCGACCGCGTCCGCTGCCGCATCGGGCAACGGACCGGTAAAGTCGCCGTTGTGACCCTGTCCGCCAGAACCCGAGCCGCCGCCCGCCTGGGTCTGCTGACCTCCTCGCTGTCGCGAAAGATGGGACGCGGCGAAGGCATGGTGATCGGTGGCCGGGTGATTCTGCGACTGGCTCCCGACGCGATCGCGGAAATGGCCCATGACCGGGTGGCCGCACTGGTGAGCGCGACGAACGGGAAGACGTCCACCACCCGACTGCTGGCAACAGCCGTCGAGCAGGCCGGACCCGTGATCAGTCAGAACACCGGGGCGAACATGACCTCCGGTGTGGCGGTCACTCTGGCCAGTGGTGACCCAGCCGCGCAGGCCGTACTCGAGGTCGACGAGGCGTACCTGCCGGCGATCTTCCGGGCCACCAAACCGCGCGTCATCATCCTGGGGAATCTGAGCCGCGACCAACTCGACCGGATGAACGAGGTCGCCATGATCGCCCGCCGCTGGCGCGACATGCTCGCCGATGCCACCGACACCACTGTCGTGGCCAACGCCGACGATCCCTCGATCGTCTGGGCAGCCAGACATGCACCTCATGTGACCTGGGTAGCGGCCGGTCAGGTGTGGACCGCCGACTCGGCGGTGTGCCTGGACTGCGGCTCCTTGCTGCAGCGAGACGATTCGACCTGGGGCTGCCCGAACTGCGGTTTCGCGCGACCCACTCCCACGTGGACCCTTGAATGGGTCGATGACCACGGTGTCGTCCACGGACCGCACGATCAGCGCTTCGACCTACCCCTGAGCCTGCCGGGCCGCTTCAACGCGGCGAACGGGGCGATGGCCTTGGTGGCAACCGTCGAACTGGGGCTTGATCCGGCGGAGTCCGCGCGCCGCATGGCCACTGTGGAGTCTGTGTCGGGTCGATACGCCGTCGTCAAAGTCGGCGAACTGACCATCCGACTGCTGCTGGCGAAGAACCCTGCCGGCTGGTCGGAACTGGTCGACGTGATGCCGCCGGCACCCACCCCCGTGATCGTGACGATCAACTCGAACGCCGCCGACGGCCGCGACCCGTCCTGGCTGTGGGACGTGCCCTTCGAACGCCTGCGCGGCCGGGTGGTGGTCGCCACTGGAGATCGCCGTCGCGACCTCGCCGTGCGATTGCTGCATGCGGAAGTGGATCACGTCGTTATCGAGGACCCCTACGCGCCCGGTGCGGAGTTGCCCGACGGGATGCGGGAACTCGCGGTGGTTGACTGCGCCGCAACCTATACGGCTTTTCACCACCTGCGGACCTCCTCCGATCGACAGGCGGCGCGACGATCATGAATCTGACAGTGGTTTCGGTCTATCCCACGTTGCTGGGCACCTACGGTGATGGCGGCAACGTCATGGCGCTGCGGCACCGCGCCCGCTTGCACGGCATCGAGGTGGACGTCATCAACATCGAACCGGGAGATGCGGTTCCGGAGTCCGCCGAGTTGTACGTGTTGGGTGGCGGCGAGGACAGTGCGCAAACAGCGGCCGCGAACGCACTGCGCGCCGACGGCTCGTTGAAGCGCGCCGCCGAGCGGGGTGCTGCGGTGCTGGCTGTGTGCGCCGGGTATCAGCTGCTCGGCGAGTACTTCCCCGATGCGAACAGCGCCGCCACCCCCGGCCTGGGCATCCTCGATATCCGCACCGACCGACTGCCGAAGCGCGCTGTGGGGGAACTGGCGGCGGACCCGAAGGAGCCCTTGACCCAGACCCTCACGGGGTACGAGAACCATGCCGGTGCGACCCACCTCGGCCCGAACGCCTCCGCCCTGGCCACAGTTCGCGCGGGCATCGGCAATGGTGACGGCTCCGAGGGTGCGACCACCGCCCACGTCATCGGCACGTACCTGCATGGGCCCTGCCTGGCCCGCAATCCGCAACTCGCCGACCTGCTGCTGGGATGGGCGATCGGACGCGACCTGCCCTTCATCGAAGAAGCAGAGGTGACCCAGTTGCGCGAGGAGCGTTTGCGCACCGTGCTGGGTTAGACGGATCCGGGGTACTGACCCAGGAATCAGAACAACGCGTTCGCCAGCTTGGTGCGGGCGGCGATCACCGACTGATCGGCATCCCCCACCAGCGCGAAGAGCTCCACCAGCGCGTCCCTGGCCGCGGCTTTGTCGTCTCCAGCCGAAGCGCGGACCACGACGAGCAGACGTTCGAACGCCGCATCGGGAGCACCTTGTGCAACTTCGATGTCAGCGGCGGTCCTTGCTTTCTCCAGGTTCGTGGGGTCGGCATCCGCGGCGGCAATGGAACCTGCGGGGTCCACCCCCTCGGTCCGTCGTACGAGTTGCACCTGCGCGATGGCCGCCTGCGCCTGCTCGGGATCGACCGCCCGCAACTGCTCGTACAACGCGATGGCCTCGTCCCAATTGCCCGCCTCGATCGCGTCGGCGGCGGCATCCCAGCGCGGGTCCTCCTCCGGCGGCTGCTCAGTCTCTACCGGAGCAGAACCGACCGATCCCGCCACTCCCGCCTCGCCGGCGACCCGGAGCAGTTCTTCGATGTACTGGCGCACCTGAGGTTCGGGCAAGGCGCCTTGGAACAGGGGCAGCACCTGCCCCTTGATCACGGCGACGATCGTGGGGATCGACTGCACCTGGAAGGCTGCGGCAATCTGCTGCTGTGCATCCACATCAACCTTGGCCAGGACCCAGCGCCCGGCGTACTCCACTGCCAGTTTCTCGAGGATCGGGCTCAGTTGTTTGCACGGCCCACACCAGGTGGCCCACAGGTCCACGACAACAGGAACGGTCTGCGATGTGGCGATGACCTGCGATTCGAACGTTGCCTCGGTGACGTCGATGATCACTCGCGCTGCGTTCGGATCGGTCTTGCGGGCCGCGGCCTGCGACTGCGCGTCACGCGCGGCAGCCAGCGCTGAGAGGTCCACGGCGCCGCGCATCGCCAAGTTCGGATTGGGCTGAGTAGTCATGGATCCATTGTTCCCCACGTCCCGCGGGCCACACGATGCGCGTCAGAAGTCGCTGGTCACCACATCCCGGTGGGCATCGCTGCGACTGAGGGTCTTCACCCGATGTGCGCTCGGGCAACCCGGCGGCCAGTGGGTTGGGTGGCCCACTTGTATCATTTAGCGCCTATGGGTACACAGAACGGCAAACCGGGGCGACCGCGTGATCCCCATGCAGACGAAGCGATCCTGGCCGCAGCACGCGATCTGCTCGCCGAGGGCGGCCTGGCCAACCTGACCGTCGAGGGAACCGCACAACGGGCAGGCGTGGCCAAGACCACGGTGTACCGCAGATATCCGACGAAGCTGGACTTGGCAGTGGCTGCCGTGGCCGACCTGGTGTCGGGCGGGGGGCCGGAATCTGACAGCGTCGAGAATGGCGTACGGGAAGGGTCCGACCTGTTCCAGAAGGCGTTCGGCCCCCCTGGTTCCCAGGCGGCCTACCTCGCGGTGGCCGCAGCGGCCGCGACGAATCCGGACATCCACGAACGATTCACCCGTGACGTGCTCACCCCGGTGAGCCACGACATCGAAGCCATGGTGAGGGATGCGCGTGAGCGCGGGCATGCCAGACCAGATGCCCCAGCGGACTTCATTTTCGACGTGATCTTGGGCACTTTGATCCATCGCTACATCATTCGGCAACTGCCGCCAGACCCCGAGTTCCTCGAACGTCTCACCTCGCTGACCTGGTTCCTGTACCAGGGATGTCCGCGGGACTGAGGTTCTGCCGCATTGGCAGTGGGCGGTACGGGCTTTGGAGATCGGTACGGGCGTTGGAGAAGCGCACGGGCGTTGGAGATCGGCGGGCGGTTCTTGTCTCACGTCTGTTCCTAAGTCCAACGCCTGTGCACAACTCCAACGCTACCGAGCCTGCGGGCCCCGGCCTGTGGTTCACGTCTGAAAACTTGTCGTACCCCTGTTCGATGATGGGGGTATGACAGTTCATGAGGCCGCACCGCCCGGCACCCTGGCGGACCTACTCCAGCAGTTGGAACACCTCGACGATGAGGACCTGGCCGCGGCGCTGGGCGATGTCGAAGCCGACCTGCGCGCGGTGTATGCGCGGCGGGCGGCGGTGATCGCGGTGGTCCACGACCGGATCCACGAGATGGGCCA
>Ga0209607_1000273_pt1 | contig 46884 bp, 28 predicted proteins | sample AD_UKC117_MetaG_FD_184413 | JGI IMG/M metagenome (GOLD analysis project Ga0209607, IMG submission 184413) | Active sludge microbial communities of municipal wastewater-treating anaerobic digesters from Hong Kong - AD_UKC117_MetaG (SPAdes)... | ecosystem: Engineered > Bioreactor > Anaerobic >... | reverse complement strand
GTGTAATGGCCTGCCGCCTTCCGTGAAACGACCTGCCGTCATCCCGTGAAACGACCTGCCGTCATCCCGTGAAACGACCTGCCGTCATCCCGTGAAACGACCTGCCGTCATCCCGTGAAATACGCACATAGGTTCCCCCCTTTAGCAAAGGGGGGTGAGGGGGGATTTGAACGCCGTGGATCGAAGCTGCTCGTCAGAATCCCCCCCAACCCCCCTTTTTCAAAGGGGGGAGCTTCTGCGCTGACCCTATCAGCTCTATTCGCTAACATAACGAGAAGTGGTATAAGTCGGGCCATGTAGGGTTGCCGTCTTTTTGGCAATCCCACATGGCCCTAAATCCCCATGCCGTCAATCCGGCCAGAAGGTCTCATCCATCATTTGGGCGAAGGAGAAGGGACAGGCGGGTTGAAAGCGCCACTTGAGGAGGTGAAGCAACAGGACGACCAGTCGGTTAAGCAGTTCGCGCTGTTCGCTGCGGCCCATACTGTCAATCTCCTCGGCAATGTGAACCAGGTCGGCCTCGGCCCATTGACCGGCGCGTAGCAGACCGGCCTGTTGGTGGGTCCATGCGTAGAAGTCTGTCTCGTAAAGGCTGGTCATGATGGCGCGTAGTCTCTTGGAAGCCGTGTTCCCCGAAGCGAATTCCTTTAGCTGGGAACAAATGATCGATGATTATTGGCCGGAATCCCCCTGCCCCCCTTTTTCAAAGGGGGGAGTGAATACTGACGCGGTTAGAATCCCAAGGCTTCCATGAAGCCAGTGAATTCCGGCGAGAACAGGAAGCCGAGCATCACGTCATAGCGTGGCGAGCCGAGCACTAGCTGGGTCAACCAGAACTCCAGCCCTTCATCATCCGGTTCCCGCTGGAAGAAGGTCAGATACAGGTTGGTGAGGAACTGGATGTTGGTGGTGTTCCGACCGATGTATTCATCGCTGAAGAAGAAGAAAGCGGCCATCTCGCGGAACACCGGCTTGACATCTTCGCCGTTTGCCTGCTTCTCGGTAATCTGGTTTTTCCAGAAAGCCAAACCGTCTTCTTCCGGCTGGCGTTCGAGAATCGAGACGTAGTAGTGGGTGATCAAGGTTGTGGCGGAATCACCGCCCGTGATTTCAATGCGGTAGTCCTGCTGAGACAGCGCATTGCCGTTGGCGCGGTTGATCACCTGGAGGGTGAAGAAGTAGACGCCTTCGGTGGTGGGAACCCCTTTGAGCACCGTGGCGTCAGTCAGGCTGTCCTGCGTGAGCGCGAGACCCGGAGGGAGCACGCCAGCGGCGACGCTCCAGACCGTGTCGGCGTTGGCCACGGGGGTGCCGACGTAGCGGGCTTCGAGGGTGGCGCGGTAGGGTTGACCCAGCGGGGTGCGGGACAGGATGCCGCCACTAATGGCCAGATTCGGCATGCCGGGGCCGCCTGGGTCGAGGATGTTACCGTCTCTTGCCAAGTCGGAATCGCCGGTGCCGCCGTCGGTGATCAGCAGGGTGATGGCGTTACCCTGAACAATCGCGCCGGGCAGGACATACCAGTGCGGTTCGCGGTTGTCTTCGGTGGGGCCGTATTTCCAGTATTGGGTGCCCGGTGGGAGGGGTTCCGGGTAAACGGTGGTCAGGGCGAGGACGGTTTGACCGGCCTGGCATCCGGTGACGGTGATTTCCAGCAGGCCATAGGGTAGATCGATGCCGTCGGGGCCGGTGGTCGGGGCGCCAGGATCGCCCAGTTTGAGGGTGCGAGTGGTGATCACGGCGTCTTCGCAGGCTTCGGCGACACCGCTGACCGTTTGGTTGGGTTGTTCCGGGTTGGGTTCGGTAAAGGTGGCGTCGCGCACGACGAGCAGCGTGGGGAGGGTCACGCTGTGGTTGGCGGTGTCGGTGACGGTGAGTTCGACCACCGATTCGCCCGCTTCGACTGGGGCGCCGCTGAGGAAGCCGGCTTCGCTCAGGGTGAGACCGCTGGGCAGGTCGCGGGCGCTGAAGGTGTAGGGGGGCCGGCCACCCAGGGCGTACAGGGTTTGCGCGTAGGTGGTATCGACCAGTCCTTCGGCAAGCAGGGTGGTGACCAGCGTTAGGTCGCTGGTGACGGATAGGTCATAGGTGCGCGTGCCACTGCGGCCCAGTTGATCGGCGACGGTGATGACCACCGGGATGCGGCTACTGTTGGTGGTGGGCGTGCCGCTGACCACGCCATCGGCGCTCAGGGCGAGGCCGGGCGGCAGGCCGGTGGCGGCATAGGTGTAGGGCGGTCGGCCCCCACGGGCATTGAGGACGACGCCGTAGGGGACGCCCGCCACCAGGTCCGGCAGCGTGGGCGTGGTCACCACGGGAATTTCGGTCGCTGCACCGGGGGTGAAGCGGGCGATCACCGTGCAATCGACCAGGATCGGGCCGGTGGTGTAGAGCGTGCCAGCCAGCGCGCCCTGGCAACCGGCGGCGGTAGCGACGTAGCCGGGGGCTGGGGTGACGGTGAAGGTGGTCGTGCCGCCGGGATTGACGAGCTGCCGGTCGGGGCTGATCGTGCCGTTTGAACCGGCGACCGAGGTGACGGTGTAGGCGCTGGTGTTGGGGTAGAAGCTGGCGCTAATCATGCAATCGGCAGTGATTGGACCCGTGGTGTAGGTCGTGCCGTCGAGGGTGCCGCCGCAGCCGCTGACGTTGGCGAAATAGTCGGTGTCCGGGATGACGGTGAAGGTGGCGATGCTGCCGAAGTTGACCGGGACGGATTCGGGGCGAATCGCGCCGCCTGCGCCGGCGGTTGCGGTGATGGTGAACACGCCGCCGCCGTCGAATTCCACCGCGCCGATGTCGACGAGGCCGTTTTGGATGCGCGCTTCGCCGCGCTGGTCGGTGGTGACGCCTTGAGGGATCAGGGTGTTGTCGCCGGCGTCAATCGCGGGGCTACCGGGAATCGGCAGGTGGGTCTGGGTGGGGCCGCCATTATCGGCCAAGGGCGCAATGGCGGTCGTCATGGAGCCAGCAAGAATCAGGTCGCTGGCGACGGAATCCGCGCCTTCCAGCCCGGCCTCGGCATTTTCACCGAACAGGTTGTGGCCCAGGGAGTTGAGCGTGCCATTGCTGCGGATTTCTTTGCCCGTGGGCGCAGTGTTGCCCACTACGATACTGTTGCCGATGGACAGCGGCACCGTGTTCCATATACCACCGCCGACACCCAGCGCGGAATTGTTGACGATGGTGCTGTTGAGGATCAGAGCGGTCGCTGCGCTGTAGATAGCGCCACCGCCTAAACCTGAACTTTCTCCCAATGCAGAATTTCCAGACAAGGTGCTATTGCGCACATTCATAGTGCCGCTACCTATATGGTAGATACTGCCGCCACTATGGGTGGTCGAGTTATTCGACAGCGTGCTGTTACTTATTACCAAATCGCCATCTTTATTGTAGACGCCACCACCGTCTATCGCCGTACCATCCGACAAGGTCACGTTATTAATCGTCAACTTACCCCCATTGAATATGTTGCCACCGTAAAGCGGAACTATATTGCCTGATAGGATACTGTTCTCAATGGTCAGCGTACCATCGCCGCCGTTAAGAATACCACCGCCACGGCCAAAATCTGGAGACGAAGTTAAATTGTCAGTCAGTATGGTATTTGTGAGGGTCGCTGTACCAGCGTTAAAAACACCACCGCCATAAAAAACCGCTGAATTGTTGACCAATGTGCTGTCGTTTACATTCAGAATCCCAGCGTTAAAAATACCACCGCCACTACCATCATAATATCCGTTATTATACGCTGAATTATCGGCCATGGTGCTATTATTTACAGTCAATGTCCCATTATTATAGATAGCGCCACCATCTCTGTTAATTTTACTAGACTGAATAGTGCTATTGCTGAGCGTCAACGTCCCATTATTATGAATCCCGCCATTCTGGAGCTTCAAATCCGAGATACTAACGGTTGCATCGGCATTGATCGTGAAAATCCGTGCGTTGTTGCCAATGATGGTTGTCAGGCTCTCTCCTAAGCCTTCCAGCGTCAGATTTTTGTTGATGGTCATGCCGCCGGTGCTCAAGACAAAACCGCTGAGTCCCGATTGAAACAGGATGGTGTTGTCGGTGTCCTCGGAGGCGTTGACATCAAGAATCGCCTGGCGCAGCGAACCGGGGCCGTCGTCGTTGAGGGTCGTCACCAGGAGAGTAGCCGCCCCAGCCGGGGGCGAAAAGGCAATGACAAAAAGAATCGGCAAGATGAGTACGAGGGGGATGGGTTGTCGATAACGCAACATCGGTTTTCTCCTGTGTGAATCGAAATGAAGGGAAAGTGGCAGAGTGTTCCTTTTATGTTTAGTTGCGCATTGTATGATTGTCAATACTGTAATGCAGCGTTGCTTGAGTCGTGAGTGACTCTGGATTCCCCCCTTTAGCAAAGGGGGGTAAGGGGGGATTTGAATATCGTGGGTCTGGCGGCGGGTTCGGAATCCCCCCCGGCCCCCCTTTTTCAAAGGGGGGAGAGGGTAACCGACCGCCACACAACGCGCTCCAGGCCCACGCCCACGACTGCGTACAAACGTAGATCGGTCAAGCCATAGCGCTCCTGCAAAGCGGCCCCGTAACGCCGCGCCTGTGCTTCTGCTGCTTGTAACTGCTCCTGAATCGGGGGTAACGTCATCAACGCGTCCCGACTCTGCCCGCGCACCGCTTCCCCGGTCAATTTCAGGTCTTTCAGACTGACGTATTTGAATTCCAGCAGTAAATCCAGCGCCTGAAAGCGGCGCATGTCCGGGCGCACGATCAGACTCAAATCGATATAGCCATGATCCATTTCGGTTTCCGACACCATCATATACAACCGGTCATCGAACAACAGCGTCAGAAAAGCCAGTTTGATCACCAACTCGTTCGTCCAGCGATAATCGCGATTGGACAGCACCGGTAAATAGCGCTGTTCGATAAATTGTACAAGCGGCGCTAAATCGCCGTGGAGATAAACCGTTTCGGCCAGGGCCGGAATTGTTTGCCGGTCTTCGTAGGTGGGCAACCACCGTTCGCGTAAACGCTCCACGTACAATGATCGGGCGACGAGGTTAGGGATGTTCAGAATCGCCTTGCCCAACAGCCCCTGCCCGGTCAAGGTTAACACCCCAAAGTAATACAGCAGAGAGGCCATGAACGGCTGATCTTTAATCGCCGCCAGCACATCCGCCACGCCGAAGCGTTGGGACAACTGCGGAATGACCAGGCCCTGCTCGCCATTGAGGGCCTGAATCAAAACCTCTTCCCCATGCGGCAATTGGGCGATATACGCCAGCTTGTTGCGATCCATCGCTAGATTTTCGTCAAGCATCTCTTGCGGATATTCGCCTTTGGTGTGCAGATGTTTGAGAAAGTACAAGCTCAAGGTCGGATTGTAGAGACGTTCGCGCGCTTTGGGACTGAAGCAGTAACCGTTGTAGAAGGTGCGCATCGTCTCCAGCACCGCCGTTGGCGGCCAGGAACCGCCCTCGGTAGCCAGTTGCTCCAGCACGTGGGCGATTTCCGCTTCAGTAAACCCGCACAGGTCGTTAAACGTCTCATCCAGATAGATATTCTCCCCGACGTTATACCCGCTGGTCATGTCGCTGAGAACGATGGGCGAGACGCCGGCGATGAACACCCGATCCAGACCTTGACCGCCCGCCGCCGCTTTCACTGCCTTGAACACCGTTTTCAACAACCCTTCGCCATAGAGCAGGCTCTCGTAAAAGTCCTGCTTGCGTCCGGTCATCAGCACGTCATTGGCGAAATTGTCGTATTCGTCAATGAGGAGATAGAGACGATGCCCGGCCAACTGGATCGCGGTTAGCAATGCGCCAAAGGAATCAATGGCGTCTTCTTCGCAGATACGGACGTTGAGTTGATAATGCGCCGCACAGCGCCGGATGCATGAATTAATGTGCCGATGCAGGGCCGCTTCAATCGCGTGGACCTCCCCTTGCGCTTTCACCAGAGAGAAGTCCCATTTCATCACCAGGTACTGGTTATGCAGCGGCGTCGGATTTTGTCCGATGGCCAAATGCCCGAACAGGGTCTCGAATTGATCGGCCCGATTCACATCGTAGTAATGCTCCAGCATCGACAGCAGCAGACTTTTGCCAAAGCGGCGCGGGCGGATGAAAATCAATTGCCGTCCTGCGTTCTCCAGTTGTGGAAGGCGGTCAGTGCGGTCCTGATAAAAGTAGCCCTCCTGAATGAGAGTGGCGAAATCGCTTAATCCATAGGGAAATTTCATGGCGTGGCCTGCGCAGCGTTGCTCAAGACGAACTGGCACGCTGCTGGCAGATTTTCCACAGAAGGCGGTTTAGGCTTCCGATACGGCTTGGGCGACCGCGCCGCCTGGACGAGATCACGAACCCAATTCCCTAAATCAGTGTCACAACCATCACCCAGCGGGATCGGATTCTGTGATTTACACTGAGCGGAATTTGGGGGACAGGCCAACCGAACATGGAAATGCGCATCGTGACCCCACCAGGGACGCAACTTGTGCAACCAGCTTCGATCCGTTTCACTCTCGCACAATGCTTGCTTGATAATCGCATTCACAAAGATGCGCTCGACATACGGCGATTGCGCGGCGAATTTCAAAGCGTCGCGGTAATGCGGCGACCAACGGGAAAGATTTAAGGCGCCATCGGCGGCGCGCACCATCGACCGCATGTTGATCTGCTCGGTATCCGCCCTAGATAAGATGCGATCACGCGGTTGCTGCAAAAACCATACATCCACATCCAGCCCACTTTGGTGGCTGCGGTGACCATTGGACATGGGGCCGCCACGCGGTTGTCCCAAGTCGCCAATCAATAATCGGCCGCCGCGCGCCGCCGCCTGCCGACCCTGCTGTTCAATGAAGCGAATCAGCAACGGATGACCATAATAGCGGTTGCGACTAGCGCGCATCACCTGATAACCATCGCCCACCAGCGGTAAGGCGACTGCTCCGGCAATGCAGCCATTCGCGTAAGAACCGATGACTTCAGGTTGGCCCACGAGCGGATTGCGGACTTGACTCCAGGCATTACCGGCATGGGCGGCAGTCATGCCCGCGGATAGCAGGAACAGGAGTGTAATGAATCGAATCGTCATGCGAATGTGCTCCTTTCAGTGCAAGATAGATGGGCAGGGCTCCCCCTTTGAAAAAGGGGGCTGGGGGGATTTCGCACGGGCGACGAGGCTAGAATCCCCCCTCACTCCCCTTTGCTAAAGGAGAGAACATGCAAATGCACATCCACGATTTTACCGCCACTGCGGTGTTCCCTCGATGCTCAATCCCTCCCGCAGCGCCGCTCCTGCACTGGCCTCCACCTCATCCAGCAATCGCTCGATCCAACCGGTGTGCTGGGTGTAGTCCAGGATCGTCTTTTCCCCAATGACCTCCTCGGCCACATAACGGGCGCTGCCCAGAGCATCCACCAGACCCAGTTCCACACCCTGCGCGCCGGTCCACATCAGACCACTGAAGATCTCAGGCTGATCTTTTAACCGTTCGCCCCGGCCTTTTTTTACCGCCGTGATGAATTGCTGGTGAATGGCGTCCAGCATCCCTTGTAAATGTTGAACCTCGTCCGGATTCACCGGCTTGAAAGGATCGAGAAAATCCTTATTGACGCCAGCGGCATAGGCCCGCCGCTCCACGCCCAGCTTGGCGATTGCCTCGGTAAAGCCAAAACTGTCCATGCGCACGCCGATAGAGCCGACGATGCTGGCCTGGTTCGCGTAGATATTCTGCGCCGCAGCGGCAATGTAATAGCCGCCCGAAGCGCACACATCACTGACGACGGCGTGAACGGGAATTTTGGGATATTGCTCGCGCAGTTTCCAAATCTCATCGTAAATCTCTCCCGCCTGCACCGGACTGCCGCCGGGACTGTTGATTTGCAGGATGACGCCTACGGTATTGTTATCCTTGAACGCTTTGCGCAGCGCTCCGATAAGATTCTTGGCGCTGGCTTCGGTGCTGCTGGCGATCAGACCCTCCACGCGAACCAGGGCGGTATGACGCTTGGCGCTGGCGGTGGCCTTGCCGAGATTGTCCGGCCAGGCCAGAACAAGCAGCAATACCAGATAACCGAAGAACAGGAATTTGAAGAAAATCCCCCAGCGCCGCGCTCGCCGTTGCTCGGTGGCCGAGGCGAACGCCAGTTTGGTCAGGGTGTCCCGCGCCCAGCGCTCATCATCGGGGGGACTGGTATTCGGATTCAGCTCATTCATCGTGAATTCTCGGCATTATCGCTTAAATGACCGCTTGCCCCTCGCAGGGGAAGCGGGCCAGGGAGAAGAAAGGTTAGAAGAGTGGCCACGCGGTTTCGCTGAACCGAGAAGATCCAGCACCGCCTTGAGTTCGGCGTCCAGGGGCGCGCTGACAGCGATCTCCCGCCCACCCAGCGGCAAATTCAGACTGTGCGCATGCAGAAACAGCCGGCGCAGCCCATAACCTTCTGCCATCGTCCGGTTGAAAACTGCATCGCCATACTTGTCGTCGCCCGCCAGGGGATAGCCGATATGCGCGGCGTGAACGCGAATCTGATGAGTGCGGCCCGTGGCGATGCGAACTTCCAGCAGAGAAGCGGTTGCGTGCAAACTCACCGGACGGAACCGGGTCAGGGCGGGTTTGCCATCGTCCAGCGCTTCGACCATACGTTCCCCACCGCGCAGGATGTTGCGCCGCAACGGCTGGTTCACTTCATGCGCACCGAGATTCCAGTGACCCCGCGCCAACGCCAGATAGCGCTTTTCTACCCGCCCGTCCCGGAACGCTTCCTGAATGTGCCGCAACGCAGTCGGTGTCCGCGCCAGCATTAGACAACCGCTGGTTTCCCGATCCAGCCGGTGCGCCAACTCCAGAAACGGCTCCTCGGGCCGCAATGCCCGCAGAATTTCAATGATCCCGTAATCGACGCCGCTGCCCTTATGCACCGCCAGTCCCGCCGGCTTGTCCAGCGCCAGCAGGTCCCGGTCCTCGTAAATCACCGCTGCCCGCAATCGTTCGGCCAGCCCTGACGGCGGATGGAAGGGCCGATCATCCGGTTCCGCCAGCCGCAGCGGCGGAATGCGCAGCACATCACCGGTTTGCAGACGATGACGAGGTTGAACCCGTCCACCGTTCAAGCGCACTTCACCGGTGCGTAAGATACGATAAATCAGGCTCTTGGGCGCGCCCTTCAGTTCACGCAGCAAAAAGTTGTCGAGGCGCTGGCCGGTATGTTCTGGCGCAATTTCCAGGTAGCGCACCCTGTTGGAAGACGTGGAAGCTGGCATTATTTGAAGCGCGTTCATCAGACTGTTATAGTTGCAAAGGTTGTCGCCAATGACCCGAAAGGTCGGCGAAACTGGAACAATACACGATATCGGTTTTCACGCCTGCGCGCCATTTTGCCCGGCGAGCGGTGGTTTTCAAAGGGTTTTTCCGTCGCTCAACCCCTTTTCAACCCGAGCGGCTCTTGATCGCGCTCCCAGCCGATCCGCCTCTAAGCCCGGTTTTCAAAGGGGGGAGAGGAATGTGATATGACCGACCGCCTGACCGATTGGCATTGGTTGTTTGGCCTGACCCTCACTGATCTTTTCCAGGATACTCCTTGGCGCGTGGAACTCGAACGCAACCTGGCCTTGCAAAAGCAGCAGCTGGATGTCGCCATCATTGAACAATGCGCATCCGGCGGCGCGGGCGAATTGCCCGACGGTCTGGAGAATTTTCGTCGACACAACCTGTTGACCTATAAATCGCAGCGCGAGGCGATGGACGGCTGGGCGTTTGACGAACTGCTCGGTCATTTTGTCAATTACCGCAAGCAGTTGGAGGATGACGAAGGGAACCTGCCCGACGTCGGTCAGTTTCAATTGTATGCTGTCGCCACCCGCCATCCGCGTGCGCTGAGTCAGGGGCAGCATCTACGCAAGACCGCTTGGCCGGGGGTTTCTGACGTAGTGTGGGGAACGCAAACCGTGCGCCTGATCGTCCTTAACCGGATTGCGCCGCACCCCCGGAATGCCTTCTGGGAACTGTTCAGTAGCCGGCAGGAACGTATCCGTCACGGGGTGCGGCATTATCGTCCCCGGCGCGCTGGCGCTTGGGAATTGCTGTATCAATTGTACTTGACCCATCTTTTGGAGGATCCGCGCATGGCCCAGACCCTGGCCGAATTCGCTGAGGAAATCCACCGCCGGTTCCTGGACAGCATTCCCCTGGAGGCGTGGCTGCGCGGCCTGCCGCCCGAGGAGCGGCTGCGCGGCTTGTCCCCCGAGGAGCGGCTGCGCGGCTTGTCCCCGGAGGAATTGCAGCAGTTGGAAGCCTATTTGAAAACCCGGCATTAGCCCAGCCTGCCTCCCTTGGCGGACGCTGACGATCTAACCCGGTCGCGGGAGATTTCATGACCGGGTCGGCTCCAGGAAAAGAGGTCGGGAATGCATGGGAATTGCATCCTGCGCCCTAAATTCCTTTAGAACCCCAGTTCTTCCATGAAGCTAGTGAATTCCGGCGAGAACAGGAAGCCTTGCATGGCTTGGTTGCGCGACATACCGCCGACCAATTGTACTAACCAGAACTCCAGCCCTTCATCATCTGGTTCCCGCTGGAAGAAGGTCAGGTACAGATTGGTGAGGAACTGGATATTGGTGGTGTTTCGACCGATGTATTCCTCGCTGAAGAAGAAGAAAGCGGCCATTGCGCGGAAAACCGGCTTTACATCCTCGCCGTTTGCCTGCTTCTCAGCGATCTGGTCTTTCCAGAAGGCCAGGCCCTCTTCTTCCGGCTCGCGTTCGAGAATCGAGACGTAGTAGTGGGTGATCAGAGTCGTGGCGGGATCGCTGTTTTCGAGAGCAAAGGTCGCGGTGACGTTCTTGGCGGCGTCCATCGTAACCACGCAAGTCCCAGACCCCGAACAGGCTCCGCTCCAGCCAGCAAAGGTGGAGTTGCTGTCGGGGTTGGCTGTCAGCGTGACTGATGCGCCTTCGGGATAGCTTTGTGAACAGTCGCTGCCGCAGTTGATCCCAGCGGGGTTGCTGCTCACCGTACCGGTTCCGGTTCCGGTTGTGGTCACGGTTAGGGCATGGGTGGGAACGGTAACGGCGTATTCACCAATCAGCGCACCAACGGTAGCTGTTAACTGCTGTATATTGACACCATTGGGAAAATTGGCATTGCCAATGAAATGCGTCTCAAACAGTATACCGGGAATTAAATCATCTTTGACTGTGACCGGGATGTACACTTCGCGGCTTTCGCCAGGATCAAGCGTACCTATGGTCAGAGTCACGATGTGACCATAGTAACATCCATCGTAACGATCACAACCTGATGCAGAAGCGCCGGTGATGCTACCAGGCCCAAAAGCCTTGAGTTCATTAGGCACCATCCACTGAATTCTGACATTTTCCAAGGATGCTCCAGAAATGGGGTTGGTATTGGTCACCATCAACTCATATCGAAAGTCATCGCCTTGGGCTAGTGGGTCTTTGCTGAGCGCAGCCGTCATGCTGAGAGGAACAACAGTGCGCGCCGAGACAGACAATGCTGAACGCGCTGCCCAGGATTTAAAGCTGGCATCATTTACGAGACGCGCTTCTGCTTGCAGCAAACGGCCTTCGAGACCACGGGTATCCTCAACCACAACCTGCCGACGGCTGCCCCGACCTGAGCCAAGCGGGCCGATGTTGTCCCAAACGATGATATTGCCGGTCTGGATGCCGCCATCGCTGTCCAGCACTTGCACCTGATCGGGCAGAGTCAGTTCCAATGAACCATTGGCAGCGGCAAAATCGGTGTTGCCATACAGCAGCTCGTAAATAAGCTGACCCGAGGGCATAATCGGCGCAGGATTGGCGCTGAGATTGATATCCAGAGTTTTAAATTGCTCGATAGCAATAGTATCGGCGACTATGACTGGTTCAATAAGAGGATCAGCGTCATAACTGCCGAAAAATCGAATTGGAACCAAGTGACCAAAAGATGCATCGTTTTTTGTCCACACTGGGATTTGTATTTCACGACTCTCGCCGGGAAGCAAGGTGCCTACGGAGAGAGTCAGTATGTGACCGTAGTAGCACCCATCGTAGCGATCACAACCTGATGCAGAAGCCCCGGTGATTCTGCCTGGCCCAAAAGCTGCGAGCTGAGGCACCATTCCCCAAATCCTGACATTTTCCATCGGTGCTCCTGAAGTCGGGTTGGTGTTAGCAACAGTCAGGTGATAGAAGAAACCTTGCCCACGCACCAACGGATCGTCACTAACAGTCAGCGCCAATTCAAGTGGACGGTTATTGCGAAACGGCGTCAGGAGTGATGCCCTTACATCCGGTCCTGCTACGCCTACCTTGTCATCAATTTCAGCTTGGGCGTATAAGACATGGCTAACGTCGTTGATCGAATCTTGCACCTGAACTTGTCGGCGGTCGCTGGTTCCGGAATTGAGTTGGTCAATCGACCAGATGATGTTGTTGCCAAGCAATGTGCCGCCGCCATTGTTAAGGACAGTGACGCCGGTAGGGAGTCGCAGGGTAAGATCGGCATCATTCAAAGCCTGTGTACCAGAATTGCTGAATGTCAGTGTATATGTGAGTTCTTCGCCGGGCATGAGTGGCGTGGGTGTCGCGCTGAGTTCGATATCCAGTGTGCTTGCGGTTGCGATGGTCAGTGTTTCCTTCACTAGAAGCTGTTCGCTGTCAGCGTAGCTCCCCTCAAACTCGGCAATCAGTGGTTGGGGTAGTTCAGTGATTGGAATGTTGGAGCGCGCCCATACTGGGATTTGTATTTCGCGACTTTCGCCGGGAAGCAAGGTACCTATGGTCAGAGTTACGATGTGACCGTAGTAGCATCCATCGTAACGGTCGCAGCCTGATACAGAGGCGCCGTTGATTCTACCTGGCGAGAAAGCCGCAAGCCCATCAGGCACTGTCCACCGGATTTTGACATCTTCCAGCGGCGCACCTCCTTGCGGGTTAGTGTTGGTGACCATGAGGCGATAGAAAAAGCCCTCGCCAGGGACAACTGGGTCTTTGCTAACGCTGGTCAGCAATTCAAGTGGCGCGGCGCTAGCCAGCGCGGGCAGGAAAAAGCAGCACAGCAGAAACACGCTGCGCCAGAGGCAATGTCGTTTCATCAGAAATCCCCTGTAGTTTTAGGATATTGTGAGTGGACATAGAAGCGGTGAACACTCAATGGCGAGCAACCGGATACTTGTACGGGAGAGACAGAATGTCTCTTGAGGAAAGTATCGAGATCAACTCAATGTGTCATCACAAACAGACAGGGTGTAATGTACAAAAAAAAGCAAAAGTCAAAATTTCACGTAACACGGCATTTGCAGGATATAAAGCTCAGTCTCCAGCGGAGCGCTGACGGCAATCTCCCGTCGCCCAGCGGCAAACTTGGGTGCACCCTTCAATTCGCGGAGCAGAAAATTATCGAAGCGCTGACCAGCGTGTTCTGGAGTGATTTCCAGACGGCGCACCCCACCGGGCGATGCAGAAGCAGGCATTATTTGAAGCGCGTTCATCAGACTGTTATAGTTGCCAAGGTTGTCGCCAATGACCCGAAAGGTCGGCGAAACTGGAACAATACACGATATCGGTTTTCACGCCTGCGCGCCATTTTGCCCGGCGAGCGGTGGTTTTCAAAGGGTTTTCCCGCCGCTCAACCCCTTTTCAACCCGAGCGGCTCTTGACCGCGCTCCCAGCCGACGGGCAACGACCTTTGGCGTATTGGGGACGGCCCCTTGTTGGGAACCTTGATTCCCCAGGCTATCTCCCACCCCAGACACGCCTCGGCGACAACCGCGTTGCCTCCGGTGATGGTTGAGCGCAAGGAATCTCAACTTTATGAAACGTATGCTGATTAACGCGACTCAGCAGGAAGAGTTGCGGGTAGCGCTCGTTGATGGTCAGAAATTATTCGACCTCGACATCGAAACGCCCTCGCGGGAACAGAAAAAATCCAACATCTATAAAGGACGCATCACCCGCGTCGAACCCGGACTGGAAGCGGCATTCGTCGATTATGGTGCCGAGCGGCATGGTTTTCTGCCCTTCAAGGAAATCAATCGCAGCAATTTCGACCCCCACGCTGACAGCAATCGCCCCAGCATCCGCGAAGCGATCCGCGAAGGCCAGGAAGTCGTGATTCAGGTGGAAAAAGAAGAGCGCGGCAACAAAGGCGCGGCGCTGACCACCTTCATCAGTCTGGCGGGCCGCTATCTGGTGTTGATGCCCAATAACCCACGGGCGGGTGGAGTGTCGCGGCGCATCGAAGGCGAGGATCGCCAGGAAATCCGCGAGATCATGAGCAGCCTCGACATTCCTGAAGGCATGGGCCTGATCGTGCGCACCGCCGGCGTGGGCCGCTCTCAGGAAGAATTGCAGTGGGACCTGGATTACTTGCTGAATTTATGGCGGGCTATTGAAACCGCCTCCTCGCAAAAAAAGGCGCCCTTCCTGATCTATCAGGAAAGCAACATTATCATCCGTGCGCTCCGCGATTACCTGCGCGCCGACATTGGGGAAATCCTGATGGACAGTCCGGCGGTCTATCGTCAGGCGCAGGAATTCATGCAACAGGTGATGCCGCATAACCTGAGCAAGCTCAAGCTGTATCAGGATAATGTGCCCCTGTTTTCCCGCTTTCAAATCGAATCGCAGATCGAAACCGCCTATCAACGCGAGGTCACTCTACCTTCTGGCGGCAGCGTGGTTATCGATTACACGGAAGCGCTGGTATCCATCGACATCAACTCGGCGCGTGCCACCAAGGGCAGCGACATTGAAGAAACCGCGCTGACCACCAATGTGGAAGCCGCCGATGAAATCGCGCGTCAAATGCGCTTGCGAGATTTGGGCGGATTGATCGTCATCGACTTCATCGACATGAACGCTGCTCGCAACCAGCGGGAAGTCGAGAATCGGTTGCGCGATGCGTTGAAAGTGGATCGCGCCCGGGTGCAGGTGGGTCGTATCTCCCGGTTCGGTCTGCTGGAAATGTCGCGGCAGCGCTTGCGGCCCTCGCTGGATGAGGCCAGTCACGTCATCTGCCCGCGTTGCGAAGGCCGGGGGACGATCCGCAATATCGAATCGCTGGCGCTGAGCGTATTGCGACTGATTCAGGAAGAAGCCATGAAGGACAAGACCGGCCGGGTCGTTGCACAGCTGCCGGTCAAGGTCGCCACCTTCCTGCTCAATGAAAAACGTGAAGCGATCCGCGCTTTTGAGCAGCGCCATCGAGTCGGCATTTTGCTGATCCCCAATGAGTCGCTGGAGACGCCGCATTTCAAATTAAGTCGGTTGCGCATTGAAGAACTGTCGGAAGCGCAACGGTTATCGTACACCCTGGCCGAAGATTACGAGGAACAGTACGAGGCGCAGGTCAACGCAGCCTTGCGAGAGACGATTGAGGAACCGGCAGTCAAGGGTGTTGCGCCAGCCAGCCCGGCGCCGTTGCCGCCATCGCCAGGACCCAAGCCGGAAGTTAACGCCAGTTTTTTCCGTTGGCTATGGGGTAATCTCTTTGGACAACCGCAGCCAGCGTCTTCCAGGGACGAGCGGTCTGGACGGTCCGGCGTCAAGCCGGCTACAGCCAAACCCGAGCGGCCGCGCCGGGAACGCCCTGGACGGCGCGGCGAGGCAGAACCAGGCGCTGAGGCGCTACAGGCCAGGACAACCTTTGCGTCGGTCACAGCTACTGATGAAGCGACGCCTATCCTGATGTCGCCACCGAGCGGCGAAGCGCCGTTGGAACCCAACGAGCTGGGTGAATCAGTGGTAACGCCCATCCCGGAACTCGAAGAATCGGTGGTCATCGCCGAAGGTGAAGAGGAAACCTCCGGGCGGAACCGTCGAGGGCGGCGGGGTGGGCGGCGGCGGAAGCGCAGCGAAGCGCCTGCCGATGCGCCGCCCGCCAACGCCGAGATCACCCTGGAATCGGGCGCCGGGGTTGAATCAGAGAGTGACTCGACCGCAGTCAGTGAGGCAGTTACGCCGACTATGACCGGGAAATCCGCCGGGCCACAGCGACGTATCCGCAGCGGACGTCCGCGCCTGCCTCGGGAGGTGCTTGCCGCACAGGCGGCTACCAAAGCGGCGGATGCATCGGCTGCGCTTAATGACGAGTTGCCGATGCCGCCTCTTACCCGTCTGGAATATCCAACAGCTGAGGAAGAGGTGAAAGAAAAGTCGCAAGAAGCGTCGAAAGCAGTGAATGATTCTGCGCGGGAAGCGCCAGCTCAACCGGTAGGTCAGGCTGAAGCGCCCTACATGGAATCAACTAGTTCGGTCAGCGATTCGGTCAGCGGTCCTCCGGTGCCGGTCGAACCGGCTTTTGCCAAAGCAGAAACGGCGATTGCCGTGGATATGGAAGCGGTCCAGGCTCCGCTTGTACTGGAAGAGATAATCCCTGAAACGGATAATGCAGCGCCAACGTCGGCGGCATTTGGGTCAGAGGTTGGGGAGACCGTGGTTTTGGCGGCAGAGGTAGAGGCGGAAACCGTTGTATCGGAAGAAGCTCCGGTCAACGAGTCGTCCGCTGCGTCGGAAGCAGCCGCCGACGAAGAGGTAGAAAAAAGGATTCCGGCAACTGAACCCGCTCTTCTCAGCGAATCCATGATTGAATCGGTGGAGCCTTCCCCGTCGATTGAATCGCCCCCAGTATCTCCAGGAAACGATGCTAAGCCCTGATGTATCCATTCCAGTCCCCCTTAACAAAGGGGGGCCAGACTCAAAGCCGATGGCGTTCACGGATGTGGATCAACAAGCCCTGAGCCGCCTCTTCGACCAAATCCATGACGCGCTCAAAACCGGTTGGACCGCCATAATAAGGATCGGGGACTTCCCGCTCGGGCAGGTCTGGGGCAAAATCCAGAAATAACTGAATGCGCTGTTGCAATTCCGCATTTTGGCACAACTCCACCAGATTTTCGTAATTATCCCGATCCATGGCCAGCACGTAATCAAATTCGGCAAAATCAGCAGGGGTCACTCGGCGGGCGCGTAAACTCCGCAAATCGACCCCACGACGCTGAGCTGTCGCCTGGCTACGGGGGTCGGGCGGCCCACCGATATGGTAGGAATGGGTGCCGGCTGAATCGACATAGACTTTTTCATGGAGACCGACGCCTTCCAACATACGCCGAAACACGCCTTCGGCCATTGGGGAGCGGCAAATATTGCCCATGCACACAAACAACACCTTAACCATTGCTTTCGCCTTCGTCTCATCCGACCGTTGTGAGGAAACAAACATCGCCCGGATCGCTTGTACGATTGTGGAACCCATCGCGCTGATTGCTACCTGTTATGCCGCCGATTAATCCTGATAAACTGAAAACCCTGCTTGGCCAAACTCTGACCTATCAAGGCATTTCCTGCCAGGTTATTGAAATCCTGGTCGATGAGCCAGCCTTGGTGCTGCGTGACCAGGACCACCGAAAGGTCATTCACGCCAACCAGTATGGCGACGCAGGCGATCATCTGCCCAAAACCCATACTGTTCCCCTGCTCAACTTGCGTCGCGAACGGCTCAATCCCGACTTGCCGGAACTGACTTCGTTTGACTTATTCGCTTGAGGATGCCCATTGCGCCGCTACGCGCGCCAGATCGATTTCAGTATCCACGCCGGGTGGGGGAATCTCCACCGCTTCGGCTACATGGATACGAATGCCATGCCACAGCGCGCGCAACTGCTCCAGCGATTCCGCCTGTTCGGCCATCGCGGGCGACAGGCGCGGATAGCGGGTTAGCACCGCCACCCGATAGGCGTACAGGCCGATGTGCCGAAACCAGGCGCCGTTCTCCGGTAACCGGTTTAAGGGTTCCTGGTTGACGCCGAATCCTTCGCGATGCCAGGGAATCGGCGCCCGGCTGAAATAGAGGGCGTAATCCTGTGAGTCCCGAACCACTTTGACCACATTGGGATCGAACAACTCCGCTGGATCATCAATGCGCGCACACACCGTCGCGATGCCAGCATCGGGATGCGATTCAAGTCCCGCCGCGACTTGTTGAATCAGCGCCGACGGTATTTGCGGCTCGTCGCCCTGGACGTTGACAATGATCGCGTCATCCGGCCAGTTCAACCGCGCGGCGACTTCCGCCAACCGGTCGGTGCCGGAGGGATGGTTGGGTGAGGTCATGCACACCGTCGCGCCAAAGCCTTCGGCGGTCTGCTGAATGTGCACGTCGTCCGTAGCCACCACGACCTCCAAAGCCCCGCTGGCCAGCGCCCGACGGTAAACATGCTCGATCAGCGTCCGCCTGGCGATCAAGCGCAGCGGTTTGCCCGGCAGCCGGGTTGAAGCATAGCGAGCCGGAATCGCCACCCGGAATCTGGGGATGTTCTCACTCACCGGGAATCGCTTCATCATCAGCCAAACGCCGCGCCTCGGCTTCCAGCATCACCGGAATGCCATCGCGCACCGGATAGGCCAGTCGGCTTTCCGCGCAAACCAGTTCTTGCCGGTTCCGGTCGTAGGTCAGCGGCGCTTTGCTGACCGGACACACCAGAATATCTAACAGTTTTTTATCCATTTTGTGACCTCGTTATGATTAGGAAACGCCAGATTTGGCAGGGACTGCTTTGCGGTTGCGCTCCATTTTTTCACGGTGTATCCCCTTAGCCATGGCAATCATTGCCAGCCGTCTAAGCAACTGTTCCTCGAATTCCGGGTCCAGTCGCGCGCTGACCGGCACATACCACCAATCGTCGTTGGCGAACGACCGACATTTTATCGCATCCTTTTCAGTCATTAGCACAGGGAAATCCTGTGGAAATCGCAGATCTTCTGGCCGAAACAGGTGGTGATCGGGGAAGGGATGCTCGATCAATCGCAAGCGGGCATGACGCAAGTAATTGAAAAAGCGCTTGGGGTTGCCAATGCCCGCGATTCCATGCACCACGCTTCCGCGAAAACCGGGCAACGCAATCGTGATATAGGGGTCCAGCAGATTTAACGCCGTGTCGCCGCGCAGGCTCATCAAATATTCGCCATCGCGCGCCGCGCCGTTGCCGATGATGAAATCCACAGTGCGTAATCGGGAGGGCGGTTCGCGCAATGGACCGGCGGGCAAACAGGCGCCATTGCCCAACCGGCGTGATCCGTCAATGACCGCAATCTCGATGTCGCGCTGCAACCGGTAATGTTGCAAGCCGTCATCGCTGATGACCACATTACAGTGGTAAGCCGAGGTCAAGGTCTGCGCTGCAGCGACTCGATCCGGCCCGACGACCACGGGGCAGTCGCAGCGTTGCGCCAGCAGGATCGGTTCATCGCCGACTTCGCGCGGATTGCTGTCGGCGGTAACATGGCGTGGCCATTGTTTGGATTGGCCGCCATAACCCCGGCTGACGACGCCGGGTTTATAGCCAGCATCCCGCAACACCTCCACTAGCCGCGCGGTCAGTGGCGTCTTGCCCGTGCCACCGACGCTGATATTGCCCACAATGATGACCGGCGCTGCAATCGCTTCGCTTTGCAATAGACCCCATTGATAAAACTTGCGGCGCACCCGAACCACGGCGCTGAACAATAGACTGAGCGGCCAGAGCAGGACCGCGACCAGATTGAGGGAATAGCCGTAACGATCCAGCCAGCTCATGTTCAACGATCCGGGGACGAGGATAAAGGCGCTGACGCCGGAGGAGGCAGAGGAGCCTGTTCCGGCGCATTCGTTGTAGCGATAGCCACCCGTCTTAGCCCCAGTTGCCCGGCGATATCCAGCACCGTCACGACCGCTTGATGCGGCGTCCGGCCATCGGCGCTGATGATCAACGGCAAAGGCTGTCCCTTGGCGGCTTGTCGGAGGGCTTCCCTTAATGCTTCGTGGGCGGTCGTCGAGTCCAGCAATTGTCCCTGAACGCCATGAATGGAGTAACGGCCTTCAGCGTCGATGCTGACTTCCAATGGCGCGATATCTCCCGGCATCGGTTGCCCCGAAGCCTCGGGCAGGCGAATTTCCAGTTCCGATTCATGCCGCAGGCTGGTGGCGATCATGAAAAAGATCAGCAACACAAGTACTACGTCAATCATTGGCACCAGATTGAGTTCTGGATCCTCACGGCGACGGGGGCGCAGATTCATCCATGTTCTCGGGAGAGAGGGGAGTAAAAGATTCGATCATTGGCTCACTGGGCGATGGATGGTCAAGCAGGTCAATCAATTCCAGGGTTTCCTGCTCCATCTGCACCACTAGCTCATCGACCCGGCCTTGAAAGTAACGATAAAACAGCAAACTGGGAATCGCCACGGTAAGCCCCGCAGCGGTAGTCACCAATGCTTCGGCAATGCCGATCGACAGCAGGCTGAAATTGCTGTTGCCCTGGGTCGAAACGATCTGAAAAATCTTGATCATGCCCACGACCGTCCCAAGCAGACCCAGCAAAGGGCTGATCGCGGCGATAGTGCCCAAGGTGTTGAGGAAGCGCTCCAGTTCATGCACAACATGGCGACCGACATCTTCGATTCGCTCGCGAAGCGCCTCGCGTCCACGGTGACGATTTGCTAACCCAGTCGCTACGATCCGGCCCAGGGGGGAATTGAGCGGCAGCATCTTGAGGTCCAGTGGGCTAACTGCGCCGGGTTCGGCCCAGCGGTGCAGCATGACCAGTAGCCGTTCCGGTAACACCCGCGCCCGACGCAACGCCAGCAGGCGTTCGAAAATAATGAGGGTCGCTGCGAATGAGCAAGCCAGAATCGGCGCCATCAGCCAACCGCCAGCCTTGATCAGATCGAGCACGCCGTCTCCTTTTGGTACTGTGCAAGTCAGCGGATGATACTGGATTTAACGGGAGTTTGTCGCAGACTCGACCGCTATGAATCCGAAAATTCTACGCGCTCATAGATTTCGGCGAATGGCAATGCGCAGCCAATTGTGGCGATCTCAATATGCGCTTCCAAGCCTTCACTAGCGGAATACAACCATTGTCCATTCGCTTGTCGGCAATAGTGTTCGATACGCGGTTTGTCCTGGGCGACCAGCAGATAATCTGTCAGCGATCCCAGCGCGCGGTAATGCGCAAATTTTTCGCCTCGGTCATAGGCTTCGGTGCTCGCCGACAAAACTTCAATAATCACTGCAGGATTCAGCAGCGTGTCGAAATGCTGATCCTCTAGCTGCGGCTCGCCGCAGACCACCACGACATCGGGATAGGTATACAGGCCCGTGGGATTGATCTTGACCCGCATATCGCCAAAAAACGGCTCACAAGGCTTGCGTCTGAGTTGAACACCCAGGGCAACGGCCAGACCGGCTACGATCCGGTTGTGCCTGAGGCTGGCGCCGCTCATTGCGTAGATGCGGCCATTGAGATATTCGCTGCGGCTATCAGCCTCGCGTTCCCGTTCCAGGTATTCAGCCGGAGTAATGAACTGTTCAGCAGGTCGAGACATGATGCATTCTCCTACTCGTCAGAAACCCAACCCTTCCATGAAATGGGTGAATTCCGGCGAATAGAGAAAATCAGCCATTACACTGTTCCGCGAGACGCCCATGGCCAACTGGTTCAACCAGAAGCTCATCCCGCCGTCATCCGGTTCGCGCTGGAAAAAGGTGAGGTACAGATTGGTGATGAACTCTTCATCCGGGGTGTTTCGGTCAAGATATTCGGGGCTGAAGAAGAAAAAAGCCGCCATGTCCCGAAACACTGGCTTGACATCCAATCCCTGCGCCTGCTTGTCAGCGATCTCCTGTTGCCAATAAGCCAATCCGCCCGCGTCGGGTTCCCGGCGCAGAATGGAGACGTAATAATGGGTGATCAGTGTGGTAGCGGGATCGTCGCCGCCACTGCAATCGCTATGCAGAATGATGCTGCCGACCGCTACCCGTTGATTGTCGCTTGCGGCAACCTCGTTTAGAAAAGCATTCACCGTGTCCTGACGGGTCCAGGCGATGCCATCGGGACTCGTAAGCACAGCGCCATAGCCTACCGCTACGAATTGGCTGCCGTCCCAAGTGATTCCGTTAACGGAACCCCCGGATTGACGGGGCGTCCAGGTTACGCCATCAGCGCTGGTCAGGATTGAAAAGTCGGAGTTTGAACGGTTGGAGCCGACGGCGACAAACAGATGATTGCCCCAGACAATATCATACAGTTCGGAGAAGTCCGTCGTGGAGGAAAAGCTCCAGGTCACGCCGTCAGCGCTGGTCAGTAATAACGGCGTTGGCGGTTGATCTTCATTATGGCCCACCGCGATGAATCGGTTGCCGCTCCAGGCAACGCTTTCAAGCAGACCAGCGGCATTCACATTACGGCGGGTCCAGGCGACGCCATCGGGGCTGGTGAAAACCACACCCTTGGCGTTGCCGCCATTGACATATTCATACCCGATTGCCGCAAACTGACTGCCGCTCCAGACGATCCCTTTAAGATAATAAGAGGATCCGTCAAGTGTGTGGGGGGTCCAGGTCACGCCATTGGGACTGGTCAACACATTCTGACCGTAGCCCACCGCTACAAACTGGTTGTTGCCCCAGGCGACGTCAAACAACCCATTCAAACCGCCGGCATCACGTGGCGTCCAGTTTAAACCCGTCGAACTGGTGATCAGCGTTCCATTGAAGCCAACGGCGACGAATTGCTGACCGTTTGACGTAATCCCCTCCAAACCGCCCTTGACAATTGCGGAATCGCGGCGCGTCCAATCCCTCGCATTAGCGCTGGTCAGGATGGTTCCACCGACGCCGACGCTCACCCACTGCTGACCTGTCCAGGCTACGCTAGACAAGGTATTGTAAACATTCACATTGGAGCTAGTCCAAACCACGCCATCGACGCTGGTCAGCATACGGTTATAAGCCGTCGCGACAAACCGGTTATTGTCCCAGGTTACGCCGTATGCAGGGCCATCCGACCGGCGGGGCATCCAGGTTGCGCCATCGACGCTGGTCAGGATCGAATACTGGTTATCCTCGTAATTGGTTCCAACCGCGACGAACTGATCATTGCCCCAAACAAGGTTTTCGATCACCATGAGGGTGTTCAGGGAACGATGATTCCACGTCACGCCATCGGTGCTGGTAAGGATCACCGTGCTGGTCTGATAGTCATTCCCGGTGACGACCAACCGGTCGCCGCTCCAGGCGATTCTCTCGACGAAATAGTCAACCGCGCCGATATCGCTGCGTTGCCAGGTCACGCCATCCGGACTGGTCAGCATCAGCGCTATATTGCCAGCGCTGTCATGCGTGTTGCCTACAGCCACGAATTGCGTTCCTGTCCAGAGAATATCGCGAAGCAGTGGATAACCGGCGTCAGCGGTATCGCGGGAGGTCCAGGTTACGCCATCCGGGCTGGTCACAATGGTGTTGCCCACCGCGACGAACAGACTGCCGTTCCAGGCCACGCCTTCGAACCAGGCTCTGTTACTCACATCGTTATAGTGGCGTGTCCAGGTTGCGCCCTGGTCAAGGCTGGTTTGAATCGTCCCGGAAGCGCCGACTGCAACCAGGATTCCATGACCCGCGGTGACGTCATACAGATCATCGAAGCGCAGCGCGATGCTCCAATCGCCGCCGCAGGCTTGACCATTGGCGAATGGCGCAGAGAGGCTTGCGGCCAAGCGGGGATTGGCCACGGCCAAACAGCCCATCGTGATCAGGCCGCACAGGGTAAACCATCGAACGAGTTCACTCGATAACAGTCGCATCACCGGCGCTTTAGGAAAGTTTGAGCAGGAAAAAAATGACATTATCTTTCTCCAGGTTAAAATCATGCGGACTTAAACGCTTAAGAATTGAACGATCCGATCGGTCCCTATGCATAAATCCATTGTCCGTCGTATTTGTGAACCGTGCAACGATCTGCCGGTTCCTCCCTTGCTACAGCGCATTTACGCTGCCCGCGAGGTGCGTTTCCCCCACGAACTGCAACGGGAATTGCGATTGCTGACGCCGCCCGCCGGGCTGTTGAACATGACGCAGGCGGTCGACTTGCTGTACACGGCCTTGCGCGAGCGCTGGCGTATTCTGATTATTGCCGATTTCGACGCGGATGGCGCGACCAGTTGCGCTTTGGCAGTGCGCGCTTTGCGGGTGATGGGCGCTGCCTGGGTCGGTTATCGCGTTCCGAACCGCTTTGAACATGGCTATGGCCTGACGCCGGAGATTGTCGCAATCGCCGCCAAGGAACAGCCTGATTTGCTGGTCACGGTCGACAACGGAATTTCCAGCCACGAGGGCGTCAAGGCCGCGCACGCGCTCGGCATGAAGGTGCTGATTACTGATCATCACTCGCCGGGTCCAGAGTTGCCACTCGCCGAGGTGATTGTTAATCCGAATCAACCAGGCGATCAATTCCCCAGCAAAAATATCGCCGGCGTGGGCGTTATTTTCTATGTGATGATGGCGTTGCGGGCGCGATTGCGCGAGGCCGGCTGGTTCGCTGAACGCCATTTAGCCGAACCGAATCTCGCCCAGTTTCTCGATCTGGTCGCGTTTGGCACCGTGGCGGACGTGGTGCGGCTGGATCACCACAACCGGATTCTGGTGGAGCAGGGGCTGCGCCGCATTCGCCAAGGGTATTGCGTTCCCGGCATCACAGCCTTGTGTGAGGTCACGAATCGCCCAAGGCTCCGACTGAACGCGGGCGACATCGGTTTCTATCTCGGTCCCCGGTTGAATGCCGCCGGTCGCCTGGAGGACATGAGTCAGGGCATCGAATGCTTGTTGAGTGACGATCTGGATGCCGCCCGCGCTATTGCTTGCCGGTTGCACGAAATCAACCGGCAACGGGGTGTATTAACCGCTGAAATGGAAACCCAGGCGTTGGCGCGGATTGACCGGCTTGCGCCGCAAGCGGAGCAATTACCTTTCGGTTTGTGCTTGTTCGATCCCGAATGGCATCAAGGCGTGGTTGGGATCATCGCCGGTCGCCTGAAAGAACGGCTGAATCGTCCAGTCATCGTATTTGCGACGGATCGGGACGGTAAAATCAAAGGTTCGGGGCGTTCAGTGGCAGGCATGCATCTGCGCGATGCGCTGGCGGCAGTCGCGACGCGAAATCCGGGACTAATCAGTCATTTCGGCGGTCACGCCATGGCGGCGGGATTGACGCTGGCGCTGGAGCGCTTCGACGTGTTCAACCAGGCGTTTGACGCAGAGACCCGTCAGTGGCTCAGCGACGATGATCTGCATGGCCGGTTGCTCAGCGATGGCGAGTTAGCGCCAGACGAATTTAATCTGGAAATCGCTGAACTCTTGCGCGAGGGCGGTCCCTGGGGTCAGGGTTTTCCCGAACCTCTGTTCGACGGAGTGTTCGAGGTGCTGTCTCATCAGGTGATGAAGGAGAAACACTTAAAACTGTTTTTGCGCCTGCCAGGCGACAGCTTCAGACTGGAAGCTGTCGCCTTTAACCAGGTAGCCGCTTTTTCCCCCGGAACGGAGCGGGTGCGCGTCGCCTACCAACTGGATGTCAATGAGTGGCAAGGGCAACGCCGGTTACAGCTGCGGATTGCGCATCTGGAAGCCGCTTAACGGGGCTAACCACTGCGTTAAAACGGAAATCCGCTTTTTATCTGATGTTCCAGCGGCTTGGCTTGCAGCAGCTCCGCCTGCTGATGGACGGGATGCCCTTCCACGTAGATCGCCCGGTATGGACGCACCGGACAGGCGTTTTCACAGGCCCCGCAACCAATGCAAACGGATTCGCGCACCTCGGGAATGGTCAGGCCATTGCGGTAAGGAACCATCTCAATGGCGTTCGTGGGGCAATACTCATCGCAAGCGCCGCATGCAGTGTGGTCGGTGTAGACAATGCAGTTATCACGGATAAAGTGGGCAATGCCGAGTTGTACGGTTTTCTTGTTGGGTAGCGTTAACGGCTGGATGGCGCCGGTCGGACAGATGTCGCCACACCGGTTGCACTCATAGCTGCAATAACCGGTGGTGAAGTCCAAATGCGGTTGCAGTAAACCGGACAGGCCATAGTCCAGCAGGGCCGGTTGCAATACGCCGTAGGGACAGACGCTGACGCACAAATGGCAGGCGGTGCATAAATCGTTGAACCGGGCAATATCACCAGCGCCGGGCGGCGCTATCGGGCAGGTTCGCGCATTAACCACCGTGCTGGGAACCCGGTTATGCGGCTTGGCCTCCCCGTTGCTTGATCCTGACAGACCGGTTAGACCGGCTATCGTCACTGTGGCCCCGCGCAGCAACGCGCGTCGCGCCAGATTTGGCGTTTCTTCACGGGTTGTTCCCAGCGCTCGCGTCCGCGCATAGCCGATGCCATGCGCGTCACAAACCGGGATGCAGTTGAAGCAAGCCACGCAGCGACTGAAATCCACTTCCTGGGTCTTCAAATGGATGCAACCCGCCTTGCAGTGAATGGAACAGTGGGCGCAGAGGGTGCAGGCGGTTTTGGGTATCTGGATTTTGAAGACGGCGAACCGCGAGATCAGTCCCAACAGCGCGCCTACCGGACAGAGCGTATTACAAAATAGTCGACCCTTGAAAGCGCTCAGCCAGGCCAGTCCGATGAGAAACAGTATTGGAAAAATCAGCGTCGCCAGCGCGGGCGCTTTCCAATGCAGGGGAAAGGGTCCATAGACGCCGAAACTTTCCAGCAATTGCCCAAAACCATTGTGCGCGGCTACATAAAGCGGGCGCAGTAGATCACTGGCGATTCGCCCGAAATTGCTGAACGGGTCCAGCAAGCTCAAGGCCAGAACATTGCCGCTCAGGAACAGGGCAATAGTCAGCGCCAAAATACCGTAGTGCAGGGCAGGGCGGGGTTTCTGGTAACGGAATTTGACCCGGCGCGGCTTGCGCAGTTTGTCGGCGATGCGAATGAAAAGGTCTTGCAGCGCGCCGAGTGGACAGATCATTGAGCAATAAACCCGGCCAAAGAGCAGAGTGATCCCGAGCACCAGTAGAAACCCGGTCGCCGCCCAGCTGACAGTTTCTGTGAAGTTCAGAAGCGAGGGGACGAATTGCGGATAGATCGCTATCGTAGCGGCGGGTGTTTCGCCGAACCGATCAAAATCGATGAACAACAACGTGGTCAACGCCAGAAACGCTAGTGAAACCACAACCCGGATTGTCTTGAGCCATCTTTGATTCATGGATATTTTTTCAATAGCGTCATGTCAGTTATGCTTCGTCAACCCGTTCTGCCATCGCTCAATCGGTGTAAAACACACTCTTAAGATATTCATCGTGGGCATGGTGCAACAGCACTGCAATGACCGCCGCCACGGGAAGCGCCAGCAGAATACCGAAGAATCCGAACAAATGACCACCGGCCAGCACTGCGAACAATACTGCGACTGGATGGAGACCAATTCGGTCGCCCACCAGCTTCGGAGTCAGGAAGAAATCGCTAATCAATTGGCCAAGACCAAAAACGATCATCACAGGGATGAGACTAAGCACGCTGTGAAATTGCATGAGCGCCGCGATGCTGGCCACCACAATGCCAGTAATTAAGCCCAGATAGGGTACGAAGCTGACCAAGCCGGCCAGCATTCCGATCAGTAGCGAAAAATCCAGGCCAATCACCGCCAGCCCGACCGAGTAGATCACCCCCAAGGCTGCCATGACGATGACCTGACCGCGCAGAAACGCCCCGATCACCTCATCGGATTCCCTGGCCAGATGACTGACCACCGGCTCAATGCGCCGGGGAAGTAACTCACGGACTTTGGCAACCAGCAAATCCCAGTCGCGCAGCAAATAGAAGGTTACCACCGGCACCAGGATCAAATCGGCAAGCCAGGTAAAAAGCGCAGTAGACGAAGCTTGGAACGATTCCAACACGCTCCCAGCCACGTCGCCGATGTTTTGGGCGAGAGCAACCAGTTTGGTTTGCAGGCTACGCAAGCTGAGCGATTCCGGCTCCACGCCCAAATGGGTCTGCAACCAAGGCAAAACGTGCGTTTGAAACCAGTCGATATGACCAGGCAATCGTTGAATCAGTCCTTTGAATTGATGGGTCAACATGGGGATCAGAAACAATAACAATAACAACAAACCAAACAGGATCACACCAAAGACCAGCGCCACTGCCCAGGATCGGGGAATTTTGCGCGCTTCGAGTCGGTCAATCAGGGGATCGCCCAGATAGGCGAGCAGGGTGGCGAACAGAAACGGCGTCAACACCGGTGACAGCAGATACAGCAGGCCAATGGCGATGACGCCCATCATCAGCCAGAAGCGGGTTTGCGATTCTCGTTGCATATGTTGTCAGTCCTTTTAATGCATCATTCGGTTCCAGGATTTGAATTTTCGGAGCGTAGCCCGTTTCAACATCAAGCGCGGCTTCGAATGCTGCTAATATATCGTATCCGGTCCTTATCAGACCCCCGCGCTGTCCTGCCAGAGGTGCGTTCGTGAAGGAAATTTATTTTGCCCGTCAACCTATCTATAACCGCAACCTTGAAATCGAAGGTTACGAGTTGTTTTACCGAAACAGGGAGACGGATACCACTGCCCAGTTTCTTGATGCGGAAATCGCCACATCGCAAATCGTGCTGAACACGGTTACCGAAGTCGGTCTGGAGCGCATCGTGGGCAAGCACAAAGCATTTATCAATGTTGCCCGCGATTTCATCATGGATGGCCATTTGCAGGGTTTTGCAATGCCGCAATTGGTCTTCGAGATCGTCGCCGATATTGTGGTCGATGAGCCGTTGCTACAAATACTGCGTGAGTTGCGCGCGCAGGGGTGCTGCTTCGTTCTCGATGACTACATAGAGAATGAAGCTTATCAGGCGCTGCTGGAAATCGCCGATTACGTCAAGATCGACATGCTGACTACGCCCGAGAAGGAGGTGCGCCGCCTGGTTCCACGTTTGCGTCAGCACAAGAAAATCGCGCTGATGGCGGAGCGCATCGAAACGCAATCGATCCAGGAGCTTTGTCAGACTCTCAAGTTTGACTACCTGCAAGGTTATCACTTCTCCCAGCCCAAGTTGCTCAAGTTCCAGAGCGTTCCCACCAATCAATTAGCGGTGTTGCAACTGATCAGCAAGTTGCATGATCCCGACATTGAAATCAAAAAGGTCGAGGCGTTGATCAGCCAAGATGTTTCCCTGACCTACAAGTTGTTGCGCTACATCAATTCCGCCTACTTCAATCTGCCCAAACGCATCGACTCGATCCAGCGCGCAGTGGTGATGCTGGGGCTGAGAAATATTCGCTCCTGGGTTACGTTGATTTCACTCTCGAACATCGAAAATCATCGCAGCGATCTGATTACCGTTGCTCTGGAGCGGGCCAAGATGTGCGAATTGCTGGCGGATCTGTTGAAAATCAAGCAAAAGGATTCCGGGTTTACGGTCGGATTGCTGTCGGTGCTGGACGCCATGACTCAAATGCCGCTGGAGGCGATTCTGGCTGCGCTGCCATTGGATGATGAGATCAATAAGGCGCTGCTGTATCACGAAGGACCGCTAGGGCGCATTTTGGCCTGTACTCTGGCCTATGAACGCTGTGACTGGGATTCTCTCGATAACCTGGGTTTGGAGCCGAACCAGCTCAACGAAGCTTACATGACTGCAGTAGCGGATGCCTATCAGGCGACCTATGAATTACTCAAGGGTTCATAATTGCCGAGGTAGAGCCGTTATTGATGGGTTATTGCTCCCGGTTGCGGGCGCGTGCGCTCCATCGCCAGACATAAGCTGCCCCGCTCCAAATCGTGGTCAGCGCCGTCAGATAAATCAACGCGATCAGCAACCATGACGGTAAGAGGGCCATGCCATAATGAACAATCGCCGCGCAGACCAGGATTAATTGCAGCAAGGTATTAAACTTGCTGATCATCAAGGGAGTAGCCGTAAAGCGCTCGATCAGAAAATGGTAACTGATCGCGCCGCCGATGATGATGAGATCGCGCAAGATGACCAGCGCCACGAGCCAGTAGGGGAGTTCATTCAACCAACCCAGGGACAGGATCGCTCCCATCAACAAAAGCTTGTCGGCGATGGGATCAAGCAGGCCGCCCAACTCGCTGGTCCAGCCAAAATATTTGGCCAGAAAGCCATCCAGGGCATCGGAGACGCCGGCGATGATAAATAGCAACAAGGCCACACCATACTGTTCTTGCAGCAGCGACCACAGGAATGGGGCCACCAACAGGATGCGCAGACCGGTAATAAGATTGGGAATATGATGGGCTTTAAGAAGCAAGGGTATTACCTGAAGTCTCTATATTATCTTGTGTCTAGTGTATTTGAATGCGATGACAACTGCTATTCACGAAGCAACGCCGTTATCTAAGCGCCGCCCTGATCGTGGCAATGGAGATCACTCATGAACGATGTATCGAACAGTTCGCTGCTGGTGCGAGCCTACCGGCAAATGATGGAGCGGGTGAAAAATCGGCTGGAGGAACTGGAGCAAGCCGAGAAAGCAGCTTTGCCCCGGTTGAGCGCTAGTATCGAACATGCAGCGGAAAAAGCTGTGGAGGTCGGTGAACTGACTCGCGAGGAAGCACAGCTGATCGGTGGGTATCTGAAGCGGGATTTGGGGGATGCAGGTCACTATCTGACCACTACGGGACGCGATCTGCGCGCCTGGTTGCGTTTCGATCTGGAATTGTTGGAAGACCGGCTACTGGATTTTTTCCAGCGCGGCGTGGATCAGTCACGCCTGGATTTATTGGAGTTCGAAACGCCTTATGAACGGGTCGAGGAGGAGTATTACCATTCTGGTGAAATTACCGGGCCGGGCACTTTGCAGTGCGAACAGTGTGGCGAATGTGTGGCGTATCATGCGCCGGCTGCTATCGGTCCTTGTCTGGGGTGCGGGGGAATACGCTTTTTGCGGGTGACTGATGAACCATAAGATATTGTTCTTCCAGATGGAACCGGACAAATGCGGGAATAACTCCCTGTTTCCGTTCCTGATGCCTGGAACTGCTATAAGTATAAACCTTGATTGAGCGATCAATTTTCCTGATTTACCCAGGGCGTGAAAAATTGTTTACTTTGGGTGGCTTGAGCTAATTTTCCTAGTGAAGCGTATTTAAGCTCAATATTTTGTTTTTGACCGCCAGCCGGATTTGCTGGCGGTTTTTTTATGGGTTACGCGAAACTCAAAACAACCACCGACTCGATTGCTGGCCAGCTAACTGAGGTTCGCAACGAGCCAGTTGGGCGCGATAGCGATCCGCCAACTGGCGGGCTTCGTGCGCCCGTTTGATCAACCAGGGTTTTTTCCGATAGCTGCCCCTGGCAAAACCACCGTGGCCTTCATGATAGGCGAGATACTGGTGATAAGCATCATGTTTGGCAACGTGGTTGCGCTTAAAAGTTTGATGAATATACCAGCCCACGAAATCCACCGCATCGTCGAATTTGTCTCGGTCGGCGTTATGATTGCCGGTCGCTGCGATATAGTCGCCCCAGGTGCTATCCAGCGCTTGACTGTAACCGTAAGCGGTTGTAGGGCGTGGACCGGGAATGAAGCCGAAGTACCAGGTGCGTGGTGGTGGACGAGCGTCGGAGCGGAAAGTAGATTCCTGGTGGATAATCGCTAACAAAACCGGCAATGGCGCCCCCCAACGTCGGCTGGCGGCTTTGGCATCGGGGTACCAGTCGCCGTATTCAGTAAAAATGGCGCAGGCGTTGCTGACATTGCGCGGCTGCGGGACTGTAGTGCAAGCGCCCAGTAGCAGAAGAATGGTCAACAGGCTGCTGGAGCCGCTCCAGATCCAGCACCAGGATTGCCAGCCAACAAAAGACACTCCCCGGCTGGCCAGCAGACGTGGTGAATAAAAGCTGCTGCGAGACAGAAAGAGTGGGTAACGTTCAATCATGCCGTGGCGAGTTTACGTTGGGCAAGGAACAAGCTGATTAAAAGTAAGGCTATCACCAAAATCATGGTAGGTGAATCCCCCCAGCGCGCATAAGGCGTCAACCCGCTTAAGGGTTGTACCTCGCCACGAATGACTTCGGCCTGGAACGAGGCGCCTTTGACGACGATTTGCCCCTGCTCGTCGAGAATGGCGGAGATGCCGGTATTAGTGCTGCGCGCCATGTAGCGTCCAACTTCTAATGCGCGCATCCGGGCGATTTGCAGATGCTGGTGCGGGGCGGTGGAATCCTTGAACCAGGCATCGTTGCTGACATTAATTAACCAGGTCGCGCCAGGCAGCGACTTGCGGATTTCGCTGCCGAAAACCGCTTCAAAGCAGATAGAGACGCCCACAGGCTGGCCTGCGACTTGTAATAACGGCTGGTCGTGGTCGCCCGCGGTAAAATCCGCCATCGGGATATCTACCCAGTCGCGGAAGAACAGGAAAAAGCTGCGTAATGGCAAATATTCGCCGAATGGCAACAGGCGTCGCTTGTGATAAAAATCCACTGTTGAGCCGATATGGGCGACGCTGTTGCGAAAAATCCCGGTTTCCCAGGAACCGGTGGGAATGCCCGTCACATAATCAACCCGATCTTTTCTCGCCCGTGCAGCCAGGGCGTCTATGAAAGGGCGTACCTGTTCATAAAACGCCGGAATCGCTGTTTCCGGCCAGATAATGACCTGACTGCGCTCATGTTCAGGCAGACTGAGCTGAATATAATGGTACAGGGTTGTATCGAGAACGTCCGGTCGCCATTTCTGATCCTGAGCAATATTGCCCTGAATAATAGCGATCTGTAGTGGCGAGCCGGTGGGCGTGACCCAGTGAATGTGCCCCAGTCCCCAGGCGCTGAGCCATAAGACCGCCAGCAATCCCAGTCCGCTCAACTGCGCCCACCGCTGGCTCTGGCCATGCAGCAAGGTCCGCAACAGTCCGGCGCTCAGCAGCACCAACCAGCCGACGCCAAATACGCCGACGCAGGGCGCGAATTGACCCAGCGGCGCATCGATCTGACTGTAGCCCAACGCCAGCCAGGGAAAGCCGGTAAACAGCCAACTGCGCATCCAGTCCAGCAAAGTCCACAGCGCCGGGAACGCCAGCACCCAGCGCAATGGACCCGGCGGTGGTCCCCAGCGCGCCAGTAACCAACCAGTGAGTGCTGGATAGAGCGCCATTAGCAAAATGACCAGGAAGGTGGCCAGCACTGCGAATGGGGCGGGAGCATTGCCGTAATCATGCAGACTGATGTAGATCCAGTAGATGCCAAAGCCGAACAGTCCTAGTCCGAACAGCCCGCCGCGCAGCGCGGCCTGACGTGGCGTGGCGTGATCCCAGCTCCACAGCAGCACAACCGGCAGCAGAATAGCCAGCGGCCAGAAATCGAACGGCGCAAAAGCCAGCGCCAGCAACGCGCCAGCGACGAAAACCAGCAAGTCAACGATTAGCGGATAACGTTGCAGAAAGTCGGGCGTCAAAAGATCGCGCCAAGGTAATGCTCTGTTCATGATCGGATTGACGACCCACGTCGCTGCGTTTCAGGTTGCGGAGCGCATCCCATCAGGATCGAGCCTCCGAATATTCGGCGTTTTGAACCGGATACGATTTCTATTTCGACAAGAATGCTGCCCAATGGCAGCCGCCACTGCATCGGCGACCTGGCGCATGACCGGCGTCCAGTCATCCGACCAATGCCGCTTGTGGAACAGACGCGCGGTGGGATACCAGGGGCAATCCTCCCGGTCAATCAGCCGCCGCCAGTCGGCAAAGAACGGCAAAAGAATCCAGACTGGCCGCGCCAGCGCCCCCGCGACATGCGAAATCGCCGTGTCGCAGGTGATCACCAGATCCAGATTCATCATCACGGCGGCGGCGTCCAGAAAGGCGTTTGGGCCGGCGTCGAAGTCTTCGCCCAGCAATTCAATCGGCAACCCGGCGGGCCATGCCGTCAATTGTTCCAGTCCATGCTGTTTCTGCAAGGCAATCAAACGCACGCCCGGCATTTTGGCAAGGGGCGCAAACGCCGCTAAGGGAATCGAACGGTCCTGCCGATCAATCACCGTGTTGGGGTTGCCCTGCCAACAAATCCCGATCTTTAACCCTTCGGCCCCGATGCGGGCTTGCCAATAGCGAATACGCGCTTCTTCAGCGCGCAAATAGGGCACAGCGCACGGGATATCTTTCACATCATGGATCTTCAAAAAACGCGGTATGTCCATCAACGGCGCATGCCGATCGAAAGCCGGCGGAGATTCCTGGGCGCCGATCCAGACGATGGCGTGCTCCAGACATTCCTTCGCCGGTTCTGGGACGATCATCGAACTCAGCAAGCGTTTCAGCCGATCCGGAATCTGCACAATGACCTGCCGGCATTGCGCAGCTAGCCACGGGACAAACCGGGCGAATTGAATGGCGTCGCCCAAGCCCTGTTCGCTGTACAGCAACAGGGTTTGTCCAGCCAGCGACTCACCTCGCCAGAGCGGCTGCTGAAATTGCCGGATAAAAGCCGCGAGCCGTTGGGTGCGCCAGCGCCAGGCATATTCGGCCCAGCCTTCCTGGAAGCGCCCCGCTTGCAAGAGAAGAAGCGCCAAGTTCAAATGCGCGTCGGCGTCTTCCGGCTGGAGGGCCAGCGCCCGGCGAAAGGCGGCTTCCGCCTCAGCCCGGCGGCCTTGCATGAGCAGAGCGCTGCCGAGAGCGTTCAGCGTCCCCGGATGATCCGGTTGCAGGGCCAACGCCCGTTGGCAACACTGTTCGGCCTCTTCCAACTGCCCCAGCATACGCAGCACATTGCCCCGATTGCTCCAGGCGGCGAAGTGCTCGGGGTTAACCGCCACAGCCTGTTGCAACCACCGTTCGGCCTCTTCAAAGCGCAGCTGATCGCTCAGCAGACTGGCCAGATTGATCAACGCCTGCATGTTAGGATGCAGCGCCAGCGCCTGACGGTAAGCCCCTTCGGCCAGACGGCGCTGCCCTTGTTGAAGCAGCGCATTGCCCCGGATCGTATGCGCCTGGGCGTCGGTAAAGAGCGCAGCAATGCGCGCCATAACCGCCGTCCAGGGTTCATTCCAGGCGATTTTGCGAAACAACCGCATGGTGGGATACCAGGGACTGTCCTCCCGATCCAGCAAAAACCGCCAGTCTGGCGCGAATTTTAGCGCCACCCATACGGGCCGTCCCAAAGCGCCGGCCAGGTGGGCAATGGCGGTATCGGAGGTGATCACCAGGTCCAGACTGGCCATCACTGCGGCAGTGTCGAGAAAAGCGTCTTCGCCAGCGTCGAAGCCGTTACCCAGGGTTTCCACGGTCATGCCCGCTGGCAACCGTTCCAGTTGCTCAACGCCATGATGCTTTTGCAGGGAAATCAGCCGGACGCCCGGCAGACGCGCCAGCGGTTCAAACGCCGCCAGTGGGATGGAGCGCCCTCGATCCACGGAGCCGGCTGGGGAACCCTGCCAGCCGATGCCGATGCGATAACCGTGACTGCCGATGCACGTTCGCCAACGCGCCACCCGGTCGGGTTCCGCGTGCAGATAGGGAATCGTGACCGGAATAGTGGCTTCGGTGGTCTGAAAGATTGCTGGCAGGCTCATCAGCGGCGCTTGGGCGTCGAACGCCGGCAGCTCATCGCCTCGGGCTACCACAGTCACCGCAAAGGGCGAACTGCGCAACAGGCGCACCAGCGACCGGGGCGCTTCCACGATCACCTGGGCGCCCGTTTGCAAAACCAAAGACGCATAGCGGACAAACTGGATCGCATCGCCTAGGCCCTGCTCGGCGTACAGCAGGAGCGTTTGACCAGCGCGCGCTTCGCCGTTCCAACGGGGCTGGGAGAACGTGCGCACTTTGTCGGCAAAAAATGTTGTTTTCCAGCGCCATTCATACTGGGGCCAGCCTGGCGCCCAGCGTCCCTGAATCAAATGAAACAGGGCGTAATTATAATGCGCGTCCGCATGATCCGGCTGTAGCGCCAGCGCTTGATCCAGATGGCGGCGCGCTTCTTCCAGTCGCCGCCATTCCTGCAACAGCACGCCCAGATTGTTATGCGCGTCATGGCAAGCGGGATCGCGAGCCAGCGCCTCGCGGTAACAGCGTTCGGCTTCCTCCAGACGATCCAGATTGTGTAGAGTAATCCCCAAGTCGAGATGCGCTTGCGCCGAATTGGGGGTCAAGGCTGCCACCTGGCGGAAACACCCTTCCGATTCGGCGAAAAAGCGATGCTTGCGCAGGATAACGCCCAAATTACGCTGGGCAGGGAGGAAACCGGGATCGAGCGCAATCGCCTGCCGATAACAGGCTTCGGCTTCCACCCAGCGGGCCTGATCGCTCAGGAATACGCCCAAGTCATTGTGGACATTGGGATCGTCGGGACGCAGACAAAGCAACTGCCGATGGGCCGCCTCCACGTCCGCAGTGCGCTGCAAATGTTGCAGGACCGTGAGGCGATTGGCGAGCGCTGGCGTGAAATCCGGTTTCACGCGCAATGCCTGATCCAGCGTTGCCAGCGCTTCCTCGTGACGATTGAGGTGATGCAGCACGATACCCAGATTGCTCAGGCTCTCCACGGCGTCCGGCTGACGCGCCAGCGCTTGGCGAAAAACGCGCTCCGCCGCCGCCCACTGCCTGCTTGCGGCCAGCGCCGTCGCCCAGTCGCTGCGGGCATTCGGATCTTCCGGGCACAGCGCGACCAGCCGTTCAAACGCGCAACGCGCCTGATCCTGTTGACCGATCTGATAATAGCTGCTCGCCAACAGCCTCTGTGCTTCCGCATCCGCCGGGTTGTGGGCGATGATCGATTGCAATAAAGGGATAGCCTCCGTCAGCCGTCCCTGGGTCGTCAACCGGCGGCTGAACGACAGCAAAACGGTATCCTGGCTGCGGCGGGATGGAGCCGTTGGCGCGATCACTGGGGCCTGACCGGCCAGCGCCTGCGCCAGTTGCGCCGTGATCCGTTCAAGGACTGCTCGCCCTGCTTCGTTGTGATGCGCTGGACGGAACAGCCGCATGGTGGGATACCAGGGATTGTCCTCCCGCTCCAGCAACCAGCGCCAGTCTGGAACGACAAATTTCAACGCCACCCACACCGGATGGCCCAGCGCTCCGGCCAGATGGGCAATGGCGGTGTCGATGGTGATCACCAGGTCCAGGTTAGCCATGACGGCGGCGATTTCAATGAATGCATCATCGCCAGCGCCAAACTGCGTGCCCAGTGTTTCCACCGTCATATCGGGCGGTAGTTGTTGCAGTTGCTCAAGACCATAGTGGCTTTGCAACGAGATCAGCCGAACGCCCGGCAACCGGGCCAGTGGCGCAAAGTCGGCCAGCGGCAGGGAACTGCGCAGGGGGGCCGGACGAATGAGCGAACCCTGCCAGCAAATGCCGATCTTGAAGCCGTCCGCGCTGAGATGCTGCCGCCAGTATTCGACACGCTTCGCTTCGGGGGTCAGATAGGGAGCGGTTGCCGGGATCGTATCGAGCGTCGTCCCCAACACACCGGGTAGACTCATCAGAGGGATGTGAAAGTCAAACGCTGGCCAGGGTTCACCACTGGCGTAGAGCCTGTGCGGGCCGGCCAAGGTATTGAGCAATCGCTGCATTTCGGGCGGCGCTTCAAAAATCACGCGCGCGCCGAGCGCAGCGGCCAGTGGAACATAACGCGCAAACTGGATGATGTCGCCCCGTCCCTGCTCGCTGTAAATAAGCAGCGTTTTGTCTTGCAAGGGTTCACCCGTCCAGCGGGGTTGCGAGAAACTGCGTTTCCAGGGGGAAAGGAACGATGCCTGCCAGCGCCATTCATGCTCGCGCCAACCTTCCTCCAAACGGCCCTGAAGCAACAGAAACAGCGCCAGGCTGTTGTGCGCCTCGGCATAGCCGGGATCCAGGGCGATGGCCTGGCGCAGCGCGGCTTCCGCTTCGGCGAACCGTGCGCTTTGAATCAGCGTAATGCCCAGATTGTTGTAGGCGGGCGCAAAATCCGGTTTGAGGGCAATCGCCCGCCGATGGCAGGCTTCGGCCTCGGCGCCCTGTTCCGGCCCCCATAAGGTAATGCCGAGATTGTTGTGGGCCTGATAGTCGTTGGGATCGAGGGCCAACGCCTGCCGAAAACAGGCAGCGGCTTCTGTCGTGCGTCCCAGGCTTTGCAGACAATGGCCCAGGTTATTATGGGCCGGGGCAAAGCGCGGCTGAAGCTTCAGCGCCGTGCGAAAACTGGCAATGGCTTCTTCCGGGCGCTGGAGATTCAGCAGAATCAGGCCCAAATTGTTATGAGCTTCCACCAGGTGAGGGTCACCGCGCAAGGCGGATCGACAGACCTGTTCGGCCTCCGGGTAGCGCTCCAGTGCGGTGAGCGCCGTGGCCAGGTTGTTGGCGATATCCGGGCGCTCCGGCGCGGCATCCAAAGCGCGCTGAAAATGCGCGGCAGCGGCGGCATAGCGCCCAGCCTGGTAATGGTTGACGCCAGCGGCAAGTTCAAGTGAATTCATTGAAGACATTAAGGCTTATGATCATTAAAGGATTGATTTTCAAATAATTGAAATTTAATTTTAATTTTATTAAAAATTGTTCTGCATCAGAAATGTGGAATTCGATGGCTCCTTTGTACCGCTGAACAACTTTTCGATAAGCAGTTTTATCTCGAATTCACTGATTGCACACTGCATTATTTCTCGCCGATGTCAAGAGCGTCCGACGCCCATTTTGAGTTGTATTCCTCTTGTCGTTTTAAGGCTATTCGGCTATTTTTGCTCAAGGTTCAATTAAATCAGCCGATAATCCATAGAGTGCGCGCTTTTTTTAACTGATTGATCAAATTAAACTAATGCTCAATGAAGCATCCGCACAGTGACCGCGAGCCACCGATCTTGGAGCTAAATCATGTATCTTTCCGACAATGCCTCCGCAGGTTCCACCGCCGCCGACACCCCATCTACTTCTGCTGCCCGCCAGCTGCTGATCGTGGACCCAGCAGTTAATGACTATCAAACCCTGCTCCAAGGTCTGGTCCCCGATACACAGGTGCTCATTCTGCCAGAATCGGGCGATGCACTTGCCTGGTTAACCGAGCAATTGGGCGCGTTCAGCGATCTTGACGCGATCCATGTTCTCTCGCATGGTGGCGTAGGGGCGTTGCGTCTGGGCGGTGAGACAATCACATCCGAGAATCTGGACAACTATGCTGCCCTGACAGCGGCGTTGGGCGAAGCACTGGGCGAGCAGGGGGATTTGCTGCTTTATAGCTGCAATATTGCTGACAGCGAAGCCGGGGAGGCGTTCGTTCGGCAGTTGGCCGAGGCGACTGGAGCGGATGTAGCGGCTTCAGACGATCTTACCGGTTCAGCTACATTCGGCGGAAACTGGGAGCTTGAGTATCGAATCGGAGAATTTACATCCAGTCTTTTCACGGTGTCTGCGCCGGCTTACTCTCATTTGTTGACATTAACGCTTCCGACCACCATAGAGTGGGGTTCGTCTAACATACCCTTGTCGGGCAGCAGTTTTGATACGGATGGTAGTTATACTAATCCAGGAAATTTTGGATTTGATGTATCTTTCACTGGCCTTGCACAGGCAAACATCTCTACCAGTATTGCCGGCATCAACGGTGTTGGTGATGATGTCTTGGGCATAACGACTGCAAATGTGGATGGTCAAGGGCGTTATTTTAATGAACTAATAATTAAAGCAACGGATGGCAATAACTTCAAGATTAGTTCGTTGGAGGCGGCAGCGAACGGACAAGCGGCCGGGATTCCAGTAACTATCGCCGGGTATCGAGATGGTGGCAGTACAGCAGTTGGAACGACTTCTAAGACTTTTGTCGCCGATCAGGGCACCACAATCACTTTTGACAACACTTTTGAGAACATTGACGAACTCCGATTTACGTTTGCCTCGGATGTGACTACTTCTTCCGGCGGCGGATCGTTCGGCATCGATACATTGATTTTGGACACTGCCGTCACCGCTTCCGACACTAACCCTCCTGTCCTTGATTTCGGCGCGACGACCGGCGGGAATACGTTTACAGAAGGCGACTCAGCGGTCGCGATTGATGGTGACGTGACCGTTTCCGACACGGAACTAGACGCGCTCAACAGTAGCGCCGGTAATTACGATGGCGCATCCATCACTATTGTTCGGAATGGTGGCGCCAACAGCGAGGACGTATTTGGCAACAAAAACAGTCTCGGCACACTGACAGAAGAGCAGTCCTTTACCTTCGCCAGCACCCAGGTTGGGACCGTGACGACCAACTCCAATGGCGTCCTGAAGCTCACCTTCGACAGCAACGCTACATCGGACGATGTCGACCTTATTCTTGAGAGCATCACCTATTCCAACTCTTCCGATGCGCCGCCGTCATCCGTGTCGTTGGACTGGACATTCAATGACGGGACGAACGACAGCTCGACGATTTCGGTCCCGGTGTATATCGATGCCGTCAACGACGCGCCAATCCTGAGCACCGGGGCGCGGTCTCTGACCACCATCACGGAAGATCCAGCGACAAATTCGGGGACGCTGGTTTCCGCCATTCTCTCGTCCAATGCTGGGACCGTAACCGATCCTGATAGCGCCAGCATTGGCATCGCCGTTACTGGGGTAGCCAATACCAACGGTACATGGCAGTACAGCACCGATGGCATTAGTTGGGACGATGTTTCCGGCGTAAGCGAAACGAGCGCCGTGTTGCTCGCGCATGATGACTATCTGCGGTTCGTTCCCGATGGGAACTACAATGGCTCGGATACTGGCTCCGTCACCTTCAAAGCCTGGGATCAGAGTTCTGGATCGGCAGGCGACATCACGGCAAATACGACGACCGGGACAGCCTATTCTTCCGCCAGCGCCACGGCGACCATTTCCGTCACGGCGGTTAATGATGCGCCGTCGTTCAGCAATCTCGGCGGGACGGTCAGCTTTGCATTTGGCGGATCGGCTGTCGCCCTCGATTCTGATGTCACAGTTACGGATATAGAGCTGGACGCCGAGAATTCCGGTTCCGGCGATTACAACGGCGCTTCGCTGACTATCGTCCGTCAAGGCGGAGCGAGTGCGAACGATAACTTTTCCATTGTTGACAGTGGCAGTACGGTTGCTTTGAGCGGCAGCAACATCACCTATAACAGCACTACCATTGGAACTTGGTCGGAAAGCAGCGGTACGTTGACGGTCGCCTTTAACAACAGTGCAACCTCGGTCATGGTTGACAAGGTCTTGCAGACTATTGCCTATAGCAATGCGGTGGATACGAGCGGCGCTGTTACCCTTGATTGGACTTTCAGCGACGGAACGACCATCAGCCAAGGAAGCGGCGGAGCGAAGACGGCAACGGGATCGACAGCGGTTACCATTGCCAATAATAGTGCGCCCACCTTCAGCAACCTCGATGGCGGCTCAGTCGCCTGGGTCGAAGGAAGCACCGTCACGCTGGACAGCGACGCCACGATTGTGGACACCGACTTCGATACGCTCAACAGCGGCAATGGTGATTGGTCCGGCGCGACTTTAACCATTCAGCGCGACGGCGCCGCAGTAACCAGCGACGTGTTCGACTTCGCCTCCAGCAGTAATTTCACGGTCAGTGGCGGCGCCCTCCAGGACGGCAGCTCGAACACTTTCGCCACTTTCACTAATACTGGAGGGGTGCTCACGATCACCTTCAGCGGCGCTAATGTCGCAACCACCGCCTTGGTCAACGATGTCCTCCAGCACATTACCTACCAAAACGATACGCCCGCTGGCGACGCTGACTTACAGTTCACTATCAGTGACGGAAGCGCCTCGGATAACGCCACGGTCACGGTGACTTCGGACGTTATCTATATCAACGACACTGGCGTCACGATCGATACCGATCGCAACACCATCACCTTTGAAGAAGCGGCGGATATCGCCAATAACCAGGCTGGCGCGCAGAGCTTCAGGCTGGACTCGATGGTGTTCGCTAACGCCGAAACCATCACCCTGGGCGCGGATACGACGCTGGAAAGTGGCCTGAGCATCGATGCTAGCGATGGTGCGGGATTGACCATCACTGGACAGAAGCTCACCTTGGACGGCGGCATGACCTGGACTTCGGGCAGCGGGGATGCTGACGGCATCGCCTCGGTCATCGCGGGTAGCGGTTCGCTGACTAAGGCCGGTGCCGGTACACTGGCCCTGAGCGCCACCAATACCTATACCGGCGGCACGTCGGTAAGCGGCGGTACACTGACCATTGCTGAAGACAGCAACCTTGGCAACGGCGGCGGGATTGCACTGGCCCACGGCGCAAAATTGGGTATCACTAACTCAGCTAACATCACTAAGGCAGTCAATCTCTCTGGCACGGCGCAGATTGGCGTGGACAGCGGCGCCGTCACGCTATCAGGTGTGATTTCTGGTTCCGGTAGGCTGGAAAAGGTCGATGCCGGCACCCTGATACTCTCCAGCGGCAACACCTACACTGGTGGCGCCACGGTCTCGGCAGGTGCCCTGAAGGGCACCACGTCCAGTTTGCTCGGTGACATCACTAACAACGCCACTGTGGAATTCAGCCAGAGTTCCGACGGCACCTACACAGGAGCGATCAGTGGTAATGGTGAACTGCTAAAGAGCGGCAATGGCACCATCACGCTGACCGGGAACAACAGTTACAGTGGCGCGACCACTATTTCTGCTGGCGCTCTTATCGCTAGCGCGGCCTCTGGAGCGATTTCCGATAGTAGTGTCGTAACGGTCGAGGGCGCAGGCGCGTTGCGCTTGGCCTTGGATGAAACCATCGGCGGGTTGGCTGGCTCAGGTGCAGTCGACTTGGGTACTAGCACGCTGACCGTTAATCAAAGCTCAGATACCGTCTTCTCCGGCAGCATCGAGGGATCAGGCGCTTTAACCAAAACCGGCGCGGGTACGCTGACCCTGTCAGGTAGCAATATGTACAGCGGCGACACGACGCTGACCGCCGGCGGCTTGACTATTTCGAGCGGCGCTGCGCTCTCAGACAGCAGTGCGGTGACGATGAACGGCGGTACGCTAACTGTGCAAATCGCCGAGACCATCGGCAATCTATCAGGCGCAAGCGGCGAAATTGCATTAGATCAGGCCCTGACGGTATCGCAAGACACGGATGGAACATTTGCTGGCGTCATTTCAGGATCGGATGGCCTGATCAAATTGGGAAGCGCCACACTGACCCTGTCTGGGGAAAATACCTACAACGGGACAACAATAATTTCCAGCGGCGCTTTGGCGGTCTCTCAGGATAGCAATCTCGGGACCGGTACGGTGATCCTGCAAGATAGTACGCTATTGATAACGGGTGATACAAATATTGATAATGCGTTAACTCTCGATGGTTCCTCAACCGATGTTATTAGTGTAGCCAGTGGTCAATCAGCCACTGTGTCGGGACAAATTACAGGAACCGGATCGCTCGACAAGACCGGCGCCGGCATCCTTTCGCTTTCCGTAACCAACTCTTATACCGGTAGCACAACCGTTTCAGTGGGAACCTTATATGTGACAGGCGCACTGACTGGGACGTCGGGTGTGACGGTCAACAACGGCGCGACCCTGGGCGGCAATGGAACCATTTTCAGCTCTGGGAGTAACACGGTAACGATTAATGGAACGCTTGCGCCCGGTGTGGTTGGTACGGACAGCAATGTCGGGGCGATCACCATCAATGGCAATCTGCTCTTTGGAGCATCGGGCGCCTATGCTGTTAATATCGCAGGGAACTCGATAGGCACTACATATGATGCGGTAGCGGTGAGCGGCACGGTGGCAATCACCAGTGGCGCAACTTTTTCGGCGACGCATTCCTACGCCGCGGGCAATGGCGACAGCTATCGGGTGATCTCAAACGATAGCTCTGATGCGATTTCCGGAACATTCAGCGGTCTGGCCGAAGGCGGTACGCTGACGGCAGGTGGAGACGGCGTCATCCTGACCGCCTATTACGCAGCGACTGATGGCGAAGCAACGAGCGGCGGCAACGAGTTTATGTTGCAAGCCCCTTATAACACGCCGCCGACCATCGACCTGAACGGAGGTGGCGCTGGAACCGGCAATGAAGTCACTCTCGCTGCCGCCAGCAGCGGATTGGCGGATGCGACTGCTACCGCCAGTGATTCAGCCTGGAGCGGCGGCAGCTTGACCCTCCAGCGTGTGACGTCTGGCGGCGTGGCGGATGGCAATCTGTACGACGTCTTCAGTTTCCTGTCCGGTGTGACGGCGACAGGAAGCATCAGCGAAGGATCAGATGGCAGTGGGACATTAAGCGACAGTGGAACAAAATTTGCCGACTGGACCTATACGAGTGCGACGGGCAAGCTGGTTATCACCTTCGACGCCAATGCCACGACGACCCGGATAGAGACACTGATTCGCAACATCGGCTATACCAACTCGACGCCCTTTGGCGATGCGATCATTCGATTCGCTCTGAGTGACGGCACTAGCACGACCGATGCCGATGTCACCGTCACCAGTGATTTGATTTACGTTACAAACACTACAGATACGACGACGATCAGCGCAGCGGATGGCAATAGTTTCTCCGAAGCCATTGCCATAGCAGCGGCGGACACCACGGGTGCGCAGACCATCGCTTTGGCCAGTAGCCTGGCCGGGCAAACAGTGAGTACGTCATCGGCCTCCTCCTTGGCGGAAAGCCTGATTCTCGACCTCAACGCCGCCAGCGGCGCCACACTGAGTGAGGGAACGCTCGCTCTCGATGCTGCTGGAGTAACGTTGACACTGACCAATGGCGGTGGCGATAACGGGACGATAGAGACATCGCTATCCGGTATAGGCGCTTTAACCAAGATCGGCGATGGCAGCCTGGCTCTGGCAGGCACTAACACCTATTCCGGCGACACGACCATTGCGTCCGGCACGTTGAACATTGCGACCGACAGCAACCTGGGCAACGGCGCACTGCTCCTTGGCGCGGGTGCGACGCTGGGAATCAGCAATCCCACCACGATTGCCAAGGACATCACTTTGAATGGTGATGCCGGTGTCACCGTTGCTGGAGATGTGACCCTGTCAGGGACAATATCCGACGGCGCTGGCAGCTTTGGCCTGACGAAAGGAGGGGCCGGCGCCCTAACGCTATCCGGCGCGAACAATTATGACGGCGCGACCACCGTTTCCGCTGGAACCCTGCAAGTAGCGGGTGACAGCAGCGTGGGCGGTGGCGGGATTGTGCTGGCCGATGGGAGCACGCTGGGGATCACCGGCGCGAGCGACATCACCAAGGCGATCAATCTCTCCTCGGGCACAGGGGACATCGGTGTTGACAGCGGCATTACGGCCACGCTCTCAGGCACGATTTCCGGTTCTGGCACGCTGACCAAAACCGGCGCCGGCACATTGACGCTGGCGGGTACTGGTACCTATACCGGTGGCACGACCGTCTCGGCAGGCACACTGAAAGGCACCAGTTCCACCCTGCTGGGTGATATTACCAACGACGCGACTATTGAATTCAGCCAAAGTGGCTATGGCGCTTATACCGGCATCCTGTCGGGGAGCGGGGCGTTGGTTAAGACCGGCGCTGGGGCGCTGACCGTGGCAGGCAGTAACACCTACAACGGCGAGACGACAGTTTCAGCGGGGGCTTTGGTCGTTGGGAACGCAGCTGCACTGGGCGCGACGGATGGTGGCACAACAGTCGAGAGTGGCGCCGCACTGTGGATCGATGGCGCCTATACCTTCGGCGAGAACCTGACGCTGGCTGGCAGCGGCCTCTCCGGCGGTGGCGTGCTGCGGTATGACCCCAGTAGCTTTGGAAACGCCACGATCAGCGGCGCGATCAGTCTGGCTGGGGACGCCACCTTCTATTCTAAGAGCAACACATCCCTGGTCTTGACAGGAACCATCGGTGGCGGCTTTGGCATCACCAAGACCGGCACCGGAACGGTCTCTTTCAGAGGCGACAACACCTATACCGGCGTGACCACCATTAGTGCTGGCACGATCGCGGCGGAACACAACAATGCCTTGGGTAGCACCGACGGCGCCACCCTTATCAGCGACGGCGCGACGCTGGCGCTCGGCGGGGGACTCACGATCGCTGAAGCTGTGACGGCCAGTGGCAGCGCAGCTCTTTCGATGTCCTCCGGCGGTGCCACAACCCTGGCCGGGACCGTGACCTTGGACGGCGACCTAACGGTCTCGACAACCACCATAAGCTCTAACCTCAGCATCACCGGCCAATTCACCGGCGCTGGCTCCTTGACCAAGACCGGTTCGGGGACACTGATTCTGAGCAACAGCAGCAACTCGTCAGTGACGGGCGACATGGCCGTCAGTAGCGGCACCTTGTCAGTGATGGACGATGGCAATTTGTTCAAGGGCACACTTTCGCTGGGCGGGTCCTCGAAATCCGCCATCCTGGCGATCACCGGTACCGGCGTTACAGTCGACAATGCGATCAATTTACTGGGCAATACCTCAACCGGCAGCACGGCAATCAGCGTAGGCAACGACGCGACGTTGAGCGGCGACTTATCAGGGAGCGGTGGATTTTCGAAGATTGGCGCCGGCACGCTGACCCTGTCGGGTACCAACATCTATTCCGGCGACACGACCATTGCGACCGGCGCGTTGAACATTGCGACCGACAGCAACCTAGGCAACGGCGCGCTGCTCCTGGGCGCAGGTGCGACGCTGGGCATCAGCGACTCCACCACGATTGCCAAGAGCATCACCCTGAACGGTGATGCCAGCATCATCGTCGCTGGAGATACGACCCTGTCAGGGACCATTTCCGACGGCGCTGGCAGCTTTGACCTGATGAAAGGAGGAGCGGGTACCCTGGCTCTATCCGGCGCGAACAACTATGACGGAGCGACCACCGTTTCCGCCGGAACCCTGCAAGTAGCCGGCGACAGCAGCGTGAGCGGTGGTGGGATTGTGCTGGCCGATGGGAGCACGCTGGGGATCACCGGCGCGAGCGACATCACCAAGGCGATCAATCTCTCCTCGGGCGCAGGGAACATCGATGTTGACAGCGGCGACACGGCCACGCTCTCAGGCGTGATCTCCGGTTCTGGCGCACTGAACAAAGTTGGCGCAGGCACACTGATTCTCTCGGGCAACAACACCTACGGCAACACGACCCTCTCAGGGGGAA
>Ga0209607_1000272_pt1 | contig 46983 bp, 38 predicted proteins | sample AD_UKC117_MetaG_FD_184413 | JGI IMG/M metagenome (GOLD analysis project Ga0209607, IMG submission 184413) | Active sludge microbial communities of municipal wastewater-treating anaerobic digesters from Hong Kong - AD_UKC117_MetaG (SPAdes)... | ecosystem: Engineered > Bioreactor > Anaerobic >... | reverse complement strand
TTGAACGCTTCGTACAGTATTGCGCTGCGATCCGAGAGAAGCAGGATGCCGAAGGGCTGAAGCTGCTGACAGAATTGGTGAACTATTTTCAAGATCATTGGGAAGCGATCGTAAAACGGGAACAGGGCGATCTGTGCGGCAGCTGTACCGAACGTAAAGCTCACTCGAAAAACTGGTTATGCGCGATACAGCGATTACGCAGAGAAACAAATTGAAGGCTTCCTGCACAAAAAGCGAGACCTGAGTTGCCTTGAATCAACGCCGCCGACCTTCGGAAAGGTCAACGGTCGCTACCTCCTCCTAAAATCCCTTTCCAACGCTTCCAACGTCAGCTGTTTCTAATTTGCCCGGAACAACTTGACACGGTCCTTCCTTTACTTCCCCTTGCAATGATGGGGGCAGGCGTGATATGATTCACATTAAGCGGCGGCAGAGGACATTAGAAAGACCGCCCCATAGAGGGGAACGGGATGAAGAAGAAAAAGCCTACGGAATTTGAACTGTATTTGGTGGGACTGAACGATGGGCAGGCTGAGATGATCGCCGCCTTCTTCACTGAATTCGACCGGCACTGCGCCTTGGACGAGCGATCAAAGGCCCTGATGCGCCGCGATTTTGAGAACGCGCTGCTGTACTACTCAAATGAGGGTCTTCCTTTGGACACGGCTCTTGACCGTCTTGACATCTCCAACCTTGGGAGCTTCTACATACGACCGCCCATCCTTTGGTATACCCTGGACGACGCCGCCAAGATATACCCGCTCTCGATGAAGCACGGCCGCATGGCGGTCTTTCGCCTTGCCGTCAATCTAAAGGAGCCGGTAATCCCAGAACTGCTGCAAACCGCGCTCAATTTCACCATCAAACGTTTCCCAAGCTTCGCGACTACGGTCAAAAAGGGCTTCTTTTGGCACTATTTGGACACCGCCAAACGCAGGTTCGAGGCTCTTGCGGAAACCGACATACCCTGTCGCCCCATTGACATCTCCACAAGTGCGTCACAGTCCTTCCGTGTCCTGTGGTACAATAACCGCATCAGCGTAGAGTTCTTCCACATACTCACCGATGGCACCGGCGGCATGGCGTTTTTGAAGGCTCTCACCGCCGAGTACCTGCGTCTTACGGGAATTAGGAGCGATGAAGAAGGCGTCCTAAACCGCAACGAACTGCCGAGCGCGGAGGAGACCGCCAACGAGTTTGCAAGGGCTGATTCCACTGACCAAACGGGCGGCTTTGTGGATGTTGCCGCAACCCAGATGAGCGGCCGCCTTTCAAGTGCGCATCCCTGTCAAGTGCTTCATTTTCGCATGGACGCGGCTCAACTCAAAAACGCCGCCAAAGAGCGCAACTCTACCGTGACGGTCTATGTACTCTCAAAGATGTTTTTGGCGGGACGTTACGCCACCGATGAGCCCAACGGCACGATGAACATACAGGTTCCCGTTAACATGCGTAAGTTCTATCCATCAAAGACCCTTCGCAACTTCTCCCTCTACTGCGGTATTCGCCGTTCCATCTCCGAGATTGAGGACAGCACCGCCATGCTCGAGGATATTGCAGGGCAGCTCAAGAGCAAGGCCTCCAAAGAGGCCATGAGCAGGATGATGAATTCCACTCAAAGGCTGCTGCACGCTCTGCGCTATGTCCCGCTCGCCCTAAAGACGCCTGCCGCCCGCGTGGTCTACGGCTTCCTCGGAGATCAGATTTTCAGCAATACCCTCTCAAACCTTGGCGTTGTTGATATGCCGTCTGAATACGCGGAGCATATAGAGAACATGGACTTCGTACTCGGTACAGCCGTCTCCAACCGTGCGGCTTGCTCCATGGTAACTTTTTTAGATACCGCGACATTGACCATCGCAAAACAAACCCTTGACCCCTCCTTTGAGGAGGCGTTGTACAAAAGCTTATGCAATAATGGAATAAATATACAGGTAGAGGGGAGCCCGCTGTATGGACGTTAAAATTGCGTATCCCGAGGTAAGACAGCGTAAGGAGTTTGCCCGCTGCTTGGCTTCCGTGTTAAAATGGACATTCCTGTTCGCGGGCTTTATCTGCATCGCGCTTAATTTGGTGACGGGCGGCAAGGCTTGGAGCGTGATTGTCGCATGGTCGCTGTGGCTCTTGTGGACTCAGGTCGTTTCTCCCGACTTAGTGGAGTACAACTTCATAAGTCAGCTCATAAAGTTAGTGGTCAACGGTTGTATACTGCTTGTTTTCATTGATATGCTCATAACCCCCGGATGGGCGGTGGAGGTCGTTCCCATCATCTTCTTTTCCGCGCTGTTGACCGTCGGGGTGTTGTTCTTTGCCGACTTTGAGCGGCAGCGGCAAAACATGTTCCCCATGCTTTTGCTAAACGGCGTCTGTCTCATAGGGTCGATAATAGGGCTTATCGTGTGGCACGAGGAGACGCGCTGGGTGTTCGCGGTTGTGGGCGTCTTCGCGTTGTCTCTGCTTGTGGGCTGCTTTGCAAAGCTTAGGTTGGACTTCATAAAGGAATGCCGAAAGCTCTTTTCAACGAAGTAAGCGATATTGACTTACAGGGGAGGTATAGCTTATGTCAAAAATTGAAATAACCAATATGGTAATGATTAGGGACGCCGCCACCGGCAAGGTGCTGGTGCAGGAGCGTGTCAAAAGCTGGTGCGGGATATCCTTCCCCGGAGGACATGCCGAGAACGGTGAAAACATCTATGACAGCGCCGTTCGCGAGATTAGGGAGGAAACGGGTCTTGACGTCAGAAACCTGAAGTCCTGCGGGTTTATGTACTGGTTCAACAACAAAACCGAGGACAAATACTTTACCTACTTTTACAAGACGAGCGACTATTCCGGAGAAATGCTGCAAAGAACAAGCGAAGGCAGGGTGTTTTGGGCAAGCCTTGATGAACTTAACGGTATGCGGTTGGCTCCGAGCCTGAGGGAGTATCTGCCGATGTTCTTGGAGGACAGGTTTCATGAAGCCTACTGCTCTTGGAATGACGACATGAATCCCAATCTGTCCGAGAAAAACCCTTGGGGTATAGTTTACAGATAGGCTCCAATTTTGCGGCAAGGAGGTGAACGCCACAGTATGCGCAGCACAGTCGAACCGATCCCATGTGCTATCGCGGCTGCGTCTGCGATTCAAGAAGCTGTCTGCCGGTAACTTTATGGATAAACTTATAGCTGATCGGATTGCCATCCGGGCCAACGGAAGGCAGTTTGATTTTCTCAACCAACTTCACCATAATGATACCGCACTTAACATCGTCGGGCAGCCCAACTTTCTGCTCCTTGTTGCCAGTAGCATCGACAATTGCTACATTAACTTTTGCCATTTGTTTTTCCTCCGTTTTCTTCTGATTGATTTCCTGTAATGCTGCGAAGATAGCTATTCGCAACAAATAACGCAAATGCGTGTAACTGATTGTATGTAAAGGATACTCTAAAGTCCTCAACGCCACCACTATGTTTGCGAAGCGACCGAGCTTTGCATTCCTTGTTTGTGCATTTTGAACATTGTGCAGGGAAAATATTAAAAAACACTATTGACACAAAGCGGTTTTCATCCACCACTATCTGGATATTCTGATGTGCAACCGCATTACGGAACTTTCTAATGAAGCTATATTGGGTTCGGTTACTAATTTTAGGCTTCCCGTTTTTACATTCAGCTATTGGAATAAACACCTCATCAACAAATCCAATTTCATTCTTAACATCTTCGTATTTGCCCTGCCAGATACGAGTTTTGTCATACCGCTTTGCACTTTCAAATGGAAGCAAGACTAAGGACAAAAGTGCATTCTGAAGTGCGGTATAGGAAAGCTCTTTGTCGTCAAAAAACTTGTTGATAATGGTAATTGAGTTTTTAATCTGCCTTACCATAAACGACTGATTTTCCGATAATTTGAACTCTCCCATATCACACATCCCCGTTATTTATTAACTTCGTAAGTGACTTCCATGCCATTATCGGGATGGTATTTCCAGCTTACTGTATATTTATCATTGGATTCTGTTTGACGACCATCCATTGCAGAAGTCTCTCCCATCTTATTAAACAGAGCTGCAGAAAAGCCCAACTTGGAATTGATTTCTTCAATAGCATAGTAAGCATCAGCATCAAATTCGTCTTCAATGTCAAGCCAGTTAGTATCAACGGTCATATAACTACCATCATCCGAAATATAGCACCAAACCTCATCGGAATATTCACCGAACATCTTGTTGAAGTCTTTACCGCCACTACCAGAGGTGATGAGTACAATAACCACCACAACAACTGCTACGGCAGCAATAATAAGAGGTGTTTTTTTCTTCTTTGCATTGGCCTTATTTACAACTTGATTAAACTGATTGATAGCAGAGCTTACGCCCGCATCTACTGAAAGTCCTGCCTTCTGACCACATTTAGTGCAGAACTCCTGACCTTCTTGCAGTTCAGCTCCGCACTTACCGCAAACATTCTTCTTCACGCCACCCTTTGGTGTACCGCATTTTGGACAAAAGGCTTGTCCATCGCCCAACGGAGTGCCACAATTCTGACACACATCCGTCGGATTTGTGTGCTGCTCCTCGTAATGCTGCTCAGAGCAGCCAAAAGTGGTGCAGCCGTGGTTTTCTTCCCAACAGCTTTCGTGATGCGGAATGCCGCAGGCAGGGCAGACTTTTACAGAGTCCCCCTCTTTGATTTCCGTTTTACAAAACGGACAAATTTTCCCGACGTAGTCTTCCATGGAAATCCTCCTCAATCTTTTTATTTCTCAAGTCGCCCTGCGACTATAAGAACAAAGTTATTCATTTTGATCCATGCGGCAAACAGATGTCACACGGCTCATATTCTCCCAATTCAAATTGCTCAACCGTCAACCGTTCCACATTGTCTTTATGCTTGATGAAAATACAATCTTTCTCGTGGTACTTGCTTCCTGTTGTTGTAATGTAAAAGTCACCATAGTACTGCCGCTCAGGTTTAACATTACAATAGGCAACAGATGCAATAAGGATACAAGCAGCAGCTATGGCAACTGCAATCGTTCCGACTCTATGCTTTTGAACGAACCGATTGATTCGCTGCCCAAAGCCTTGATTCAACAGATAGTGTGCAAACTCGTTTGCCTCGTGCTCCTCTATGACATCACGACCAAGAACCGGCGTGGAAGTCAAGTGATTGCAATAGATATGCCCTTCTTCGTGAGCAAGGGTCATCAGCTTTTCTTTATCGGAAAGGTCCTCGTGAAGGAAAACAAGACGCCGCTTTGTGTCTGCGTAAGTAAATCCCTTTGAGCGTTCGCAGAAATTTTCCAGTCCTAAAGCATCTATCAGCGCAGCAACATTTTCGTCATTAAAAATGTTGTTATACTCTACAACGGTATATCCCTGCTTTTGAATTGCAGAGCGGAGATTTTCGAGCGTGACATTCTGCAAGCCGTATTCTTTCAAGAAAGACTTGGCTTTCTTTTTGATTTCATTGCCCATTCTTTTCACTATCTGCAATGATAGCCCGAATTGCATTGAGAGCCTTAATGTCTCGCTCAGTAGCTGTTTCGGTGGCAATCGGAGTCCCGTCGAATGATTTCACAACGGCACTATCCGGCAGCTTGGTGCAGCGAGCATACTCGGCCATAATCGTTTGCCGCACCGTCTGCAACGCTTGATCGTCCAGACGGTCCACGATGTCCTGCATTTTTTCACCAAGAAATTCACTCAACTCAAAACTCGAAAAATCGACGCCTTCATTAAAACGGACAACAAGCTCTGTTGGGAATAATGACAGATGGCGCAAAAGCTGATGTGTCTTCTGATTGTGGTCATAGAACAAAACCAGCGAAAGGTATGTGTTCCATGACATTTTCCGAATTTTCCTTTCAATTGCGCTGTAGGTCTGCCTGGATACGCCAATCAGATTTGCGAGTTCCTCCTGTGACACTTCGGCTTGTGTCCGCAGGATGGCAAGATGGGGAGTAAGTGTTGCAATAAAGCTATCCTTCTCTGCATCAGTCAGCAACCATTTTGATACAGATTCCATCCAGAATCTCCTTCCTCCAAAATTTCGTAAAGTATTCAACTTGAAGACACAGTTTTTCCGACTTGCTTCTTGTGAAATTATACAGCTCGTTGTCGGATTTGTCAATAGATGCGAGAAATAAGTCGAAGAAAAGTTACAAGTGTGGTCTGAACCGTAGCGGATTTCACATCACAGCAGAATTTTTACAGAGATTATCTTCTATGCGCCGTCAAATTTTCCGTCAACTTGTAAACGGAGAAACGGAGGAACACAAAAATGCCAAAGAAAGGCGAGAACATCTACAAGCGAAAAGACGGTCGCTGGGAAGGTCGTTATATCCGGTTTCGCAATATTGGAGGAAAGACGGAATACGGCTATATTTATGGAAAAAGCTATGCCGAAGTCAAGCAAAAACTCATGACTGCAAAAGCAATGGTGCAGCCGCATAATGAAGCACGAGGAAAACTGCCCGGTATATACGGTCAATTACTGGATGATTGGCTGCATTCCTCGAAAATTACAGTTAAGGATTCCACCTATGCCCGCTATGCACATTTAATTCAGAAACACATCAAGCCGTATTTAGGTGATTTACAGCTTTCGCAATTAACCTCGCAGATCATCGAGGAGTTTATTGCAGTCAAACTTAAAACAGGCAGGTTGGATGGTCAAGGTGGTCTGGCTCCGAAAACCGTTACCGATATATTAACGGTGATAAAGAGCACGATAGAGTACGCAAAGTGCAATAATTACGATATATGCTGCAATCTTAAAAAACTGTCTATCAAAAAAGACGATGTAGAAATGCGTGTTCTGACACACGCTGAACAAGCTGCTCTTGTTAGAACCATTCTCAACGATATGGACTTGTATAAGTTCGGAGTGCTGCTATCTCTGTATAGCGGCATCCGCATTGGAGAACTGTGTGCGCTGAAGTGGGAGGATATGTGCTTATCCGATTCTGTCCTGAAAATCAGAAAGACCATGCAGCGAATACAGGAGACTGACGGTAGCGCCATACATAAAACTAAGGTTATTATCACATCACCGAAAAGCAAATGCTCGGTTAGATCGATACCACTACCCTCATTTATTTCCGATATTGCCAAACAGTTTGCCGTTTCACCACAGGCGTTTGTCCTAACCGGTAATTCCAAGCAGTTTGTAGAACCACGCACAATGCAAAATCATTTCAAATCACTTGTAGCAGAATGCGGCATTGAAGAAGCAAACTTTCATGCGTTGAGACACACATTTGCGACCCGTTGTGTGGAGGTCGGCTTTGAGATCAAGAGCCTAAGCGAAATCCTCGGACACGCTAATGTCAACATCACATTGAACCGCTATGTTCATTCCTCGTTTGAATTGAAAAGCAGCAACATGAACAAACTGACGCTTTCCTATGAGCCGTCAAAATCATAGTCCAAAACCGCCGAACGCCTTGCAAAATACGAGCTGTCGGCGGTTTTATCTTCAAGTTGAATACTTTACGAAAGAATGACGGATCAAAGCAGGTGTAGCGGACACCTGCTTTTCTTTTTTTAAGCGGAGTTTGGCTCGAAACAACAGCCATACCCCGCCTTTTTCTGCATTTTAGAACACTAAAAGCACAGAAAAAGCAGTTATTAGTATTTATAATATATCACTCAGAGCTAAAAATATCAATAGTCTGTGGAATAAAGAGAATAATATTTATAGACTCTTATAGGATGGGGGTATATTATGAGTGAAATAGCAAAATTCATCGGGCAGCGTATCCGTAATTATAGAACACAGCGAGGTTTAAGCCAGGAAAAACTGGCGGAATTATCCGGCTGTCATCCGACATACATCGGGCAGGTTGAGCGTGGTGAAAAAAATGCCACGCTTGAAAGCATTGAAAAAATCGCCTCTGCCTTGAATGTTCCTCTTTCTCAGTTGTTTGAAAAGTTGGATAACTCAGATGCATATGAAAGCATCCCTCTCAAATGCTATGAGTTCTTTTCCGCAAAGACAAAAGCTGAGCAAGAACAGCTTTATAGGATTCTTCTTGAGATGGACAAGTACAAAAGTGAGTAGTATTGAGGATCGTAAAAGACCGCAATGGTTTGGACACTGATAGCCTTACCGTTGCGGTCTTTTCCTATATCATATATACAAACTTGCTGGAGAAAGGAAAAATATTCGATCTTCTTGCGTTCAATGAATGGGTTGATATGAAATAGAGCGTTCTCACAGGACTTCTATGACTTTTCGAAATATCTTGATAATAACCTTGTGTTTTTAGGCAGAAAACTTCCTTGACAAATTTTGTCTCAGTCGACTTAGGTGTTGGAGCCTACATAGGTCTCGCCGACAATATTGCCGTTTTTATCAACGAAGAAGGTCTCTGGGAATGCGTTGACGCCCTTGAGTCTGCCGTTCCAGAGAATGTCGTCGGGAATCAGCGTGTCATACTGGATGCCGGTCTTTTCGATGATGGTTTTCACCTTGTCCAGCTTCTTTTCGTCCACGCTGCCGCCCTGATTGACGTCAAGACACATACCGACGATATTGAACTTAATGCCCTTTGCCTGCATTTCCGCACGGATCGCCTCAAGGTCTGGCATCTCCTGAATGCAATAGTTGCAGGTGGTCGTCCAAAGGTTCACCATGGTGAGGTCATAATCGGCAAAGATTTCATTTCCGACAGTACCGCTGTCTACGACCTGTGCATTGAAATCGCCAAGATCGCTGACGTTCTCACGGGCAGCGCCCAGAATGCTGAAATAGGGGTCGAGCTCGCGGGAAGGAATCTCTGCGGGGTCGCTGACAGTGACCTTTGTCTCTTTGAACAGCTCGGTCACGTCGCCCACCGGATTTGTGCTGAAATAGAACACATATTTTCCGTCCGAGGATTCTCCGATTTTCGTGTTTTCTTCGCAGTCTGTCACACTCTCAACCGTATTGTTCTTCAGATATTCGCTGTTAAAGACCGTGATCGAACCGATGTGCTTCGTTGTGTTAAACCATGCTTCGTATTCCTCATAGGACTGAAAATCCCGTCCCAGATTGTCCTTCTCCGCCAGCAGGAAGAACATCATAGAGTAATCAAAATCCTGTTCTCCGTTCATCTGCACATCGTTGTGCATCCAGACCTCTCCGCTTGTCAGCATATCCCGCAGCTCCTGCGGCAGAACGTAGGTCAGGCCCATGTATTCGTACACGTATTCATCCTGTACCGCAAGCTTTGCCGGAACTTGCGACACCGTGCCGGCGGCTCCGGCAGTATCCGAACCGTCTCCGGCCGCGGCGGTTGCGTTCTTTTCGAGCCATTCTTTCATCTCATCGTCCAGCCAGCCCATTTCTATGGCTTCTTCTTCGCTTACTTCGCCGGACTTGATTGCCGCAATGCGTTCCTCCGGCGTGGGAGGTCGCTGTTTGTTTTTCCACAAGCCGCCATGCTAAGAATCATGACGAGCGCCAAGAATAATGTGATTAGTTTTTTCATTTCAAAAATCTCCTTTGGTTTTGGTATAGGCATATTCTATCAAACCGGATATAAAGCTGATATAAAGACAAAATCACTTCAAATCCATGGCTGTTTTCAGCCCTTTCACAATGGCATTTACAGAACCAGCGTCGAAAATATCCTTGAGTCCTACTTTTTGAATACTGTCACAGTAGCTTCCGGTCATGCCGATTGCGGACAGCGCCATGTAGCGGTTCACCGCCTGCTCACGGTTTTCAAAGGTTTCCGTGTATAAGTCAAGAGAGGATAGGCCCGACGTCGCATAGCTGATATAGTAAAGGGGGAATGAAAAGGTATGGGCGACATAGATCCAATCATCCTGCCCCTTCCCGGTAAGCCCGTATTCCTTGCATAGCTTCTGATATAGCTCGCTCATCTCGTCGGTGGTCATGTCGGGGTTTGCATACAGCGCGTTCTGAAATTCGTCGTAGAGACAGCCCTCGATGACTGAGGAACACAGCTTCATGATCGTGTTATACCGGATGGCATCGGCGCCCTCGCCCCACATTTCATCGGCGTATTCCAGGAATAACAGCTCCAGACCCTGCGAGTTGATTTCCGCCACATCATGGTTCTTGCCTTCAAAAAGCATGGGCTGCTTTGAATGGAGCATCGTATTCCAATGTCCGAATTCATGGATGAGTACCGTGCTGTCCTGCGCATATCCCACCGGGGACAGAAATAGAAACGGAATGTCATAGGAATAGAGCTTGGTTGCAAATGAAAAGCTGTTCTTTCCTTTTTTGTTTGCCATATCGTAGGTTCCGCTTTCCCGCAGAAGGTCAAAGGACTGCGCAAGCTCGGGGTCGATTTTCTCCATATAGGGCGCAAGCCGCTGGAGCAGTTCTTCCTCTGATTCTTTCTTGCTGTTTGAGAGGATGCTCCAGTCGATTTCGGCGCTGCTGTCCTGTACCTGCTTGTAAAACGGGACAAAATACTTTTTCACGGAGGCATAGACCTTTTCGATGTCCTTTACGGTATAGTCCCGGTTATACAGCTCTTTATATGCGTAGTCCGAATAATTGTCATACCCTTGGGCTTTCGCAAGCTCCGTTCGTACTTGTAAGAGCTCCCGCAGAAGCTCGCCGATCGCCTCGGTTCTCGCGTCCTGCAACGCCTTGTTGATTTTGTAGTTTTGCGTCATATCGTCGGGCGGCGAGGTTTGAAGCTTTTCAGCCGTCCATTTTTCGCCGTCCACCGTGACCTCAAACTCTTGCTGCATGGTCAGATCGTACTGCTGCGTAAGCTCCTGCTCGCGGAGGATAAGAGCCAGTTCTTCCTCGGATTTGACCTTGTAATTTTTGATTTGGTCGATCTCGTCCTGCGTCGTGACCTTCAGCATTTCCGCCTCCAGCGCGCCGCCATAGGGAGGAGCCAGCGCATCCTTCAAAATAGGATAAATTTGATCCATCAGTCGATGGTATTGTTCCGTCAACGCTATCCGCTTTTCGGACGCGGCCTCATCCTGAACATTTGCGTTATACTCAATGTCGGCCAGCGTCATGGCTGTGCCCAAGCTGTCGGTTTCCGAAAGTATCGTCTGATACAGCGCAAGCACCCATTCTTCGCTGCCATCCTCACGGATGGTCTGCGACAATTCTTCCAGCGATGACAGCAGCTTGCTTTCATCAAAGGTATGGCCGCGTATTGTCTCGTAGGATACGGACTGATGCTCTGCGGCTCCGTACCAGCCATCCTCCGGTCGTTGTATCGTAATCTGCTCACTGACCCCGCAGCCGGTCAAGACCATGACAAAGACCAACCCGGCTGATATAATCGAATAGAGTTTTTTCATAAGCTCACATCCCGCCTTTCGTGTTTGTGTTTGATTTTAGCAAGCGGGATGTAAAGCTGATATAAAGGCAAAAGTTCGGCTTTCTTTATATCAGCTTTACAACTTCATGGTTAATAAGATAAAACGGAAGCAGGAGGTTGAGCCCTTTGAAAATATTGGTTGTTGAAGATGAAAAGGATCTGCGTGAGTCTCTTGCCGAGGGACTTCGCCTGGATGGATATGCGGTGGATACCTGCGGTGACGGAGAAGCTGCGGACGAGCTTCTCTTTGTGGAGATATATGATCTTGTAATACTGGATTTGAATTTACCCAAAATGGATGGCATTGAGGTGCTTCATCATTTGCGGGAGCACGATCATCAGCTCAATGTTCTCATTCTTTCCGCCAGAGCCGCGGTGGATGATAAAATCATAGGGCTTGACGAGGGTGCCAACGACTATATGACCAAGCCTTTCCACTTTGCCGAGCTGCAGGCACGGGTTCGGTCGATGCTTCGCAGAAAAACAGTGCTTGAAAACACCGTGCTCACCTGTGGGGAAGTTTCCTTCGATACGGTTTCCCGCACGACTTCGGCAAAAGGAAAAGCCGTCCACTTGACAAGCAAGGAGACGGCAATTTTGGAATATCTGCTTTTACACAAGGAGCGCGTCATGAAGGTAGAAGAAATGATGGAGCACGTTTGGGACAGCGAGGCGGATTCGTTTTCAAACTCTGTGCGTGTTCATTTATCTTCTCTGCGCCGCAAGCTGCGTGCGGAGCTTTCCTATGACCCGATTGAAAACATCATCGGCGAGGGATATGTGATCCGGGAGGTGCGAAGATGAAGAAGAAACATCGGACGCTGCGCTTTAAGCTCACCGCGCTCACAATATCGATCTTTCTGCTGATCTGCGTGCTGCTGACGGCAGTCTCCATCGTGTCATCCGGGATGCTGACCTCCGCCGTAGAGCTGATGCCCGCACTTCCGACCACCGAGGCTATACCGATCGAACCCGGCGCGGAATCTCAGCTGCAATCGCAGGCGATTGTTCAAGCGCAGCGTAATTTCAACCTGATTGCCATTGGCGCGATGATATTGTTGGCTGTTGCTGGCTCGGGCTGCATTTATTCGATTGTCCGGCGTGAGCTGCATCCGCTGGAGGAACTGGCACGTCAGGTTTCCGATCTGGACGCTGACAACTTGGATTCGTCTATTCATGTGAAGGTGACAGGCGATGAGATAGAACAGTTGGCCACCGCTCTGGACGAAATGACCCATCGTGTGAACGACGCCTATACAGTGCAGAAAAACTTTTCCGCTAATGCCGCTCACGAGCTGCGGACGCCTCTGACCGTTATGCAGACACAGCTCGATGTCTTTGCCATGAAGAAGGATCGGAGCCGCGAAGAATATGAAAAGCTGTTTGACGTTCTTCGCAGTAATACGGATCGTTTTTCCAGCTTAGTGGGCGATCTTTCCAGCTTTACCAATGAACAGACCGTCGATATGACAAAGCAGGTCGATCTTCGTGGGCTGATGGAGGACATCGTATTTGAACTGGAGAGCAAAAGCCGTGAAAAGAATCTGACGGTAGCGATTGCCGGAGAAGGCACGGTTTATGGCAGCGACAGCCTTTTGCAGAGAGCATTTTACAACCTTGTGTCCAACGCAATCCGCTACAATGTAGACGGCGGAAGCATAAGCATCGTGCTTTCAGACAAACCGGTCTCTATCGCTGATACGGGAATCGGTATCCCGGACGACGCGAAGCCCAATGTGTTCAACAGCTTTTTCTGCGTGGACAAGTCCCGCAGCCGGGAACTCGGCGGCAGTGGTCTTGGTCTCGCTATTACCAAGAACATCATAGAAAAGCACGGTGGCTATATCTATGTCACGGATAATCAGCCCAAAGGCAGCGTATTCGTCGTTGGGTTTGACAGCGGAAATCCTTGACTATAAATTTTTTTACTTAGTCATACACCCCATCCCTTATGCGGTTGGTGTAAAATAGATCCGGGTAAAAGTGAGGGAGGATTGCGTGTAGGGGGAGGATTGTTGAGAAGGGATTGACCGGGCGGAGCTGTGGCTCCTGCCCCCGCGGGGGCAGGAGCGGCGCGGCGGGACGGCTTGGCACTCGTAAAAAATAAGTACAGGGAGCCCCAATCTGTGGTATTCTGTAAGTGTGACCAAGCAGAATTCAAAAAAGGAGTTCCCTATGAAAGATAGTATACTACAGATTGCCGCCAATATGGTAGAAAAAGTTTTGGAGATTTTGGACAATTCCGACCTGACTGCGTTGGTGCAGAATCCCAAACCGCTCGTTGCCGTTTCCAACCACTGTGCTTTGGATATTTTGCAAGCGGCGATTGAGCAAGCTGACGCCGCATTGGTCGAAGCCAAAGCCCAAAGAAAGAATGACGGCGTCACCATTTGCGAACGCAACACGCCCCGTTGCGTCACAACGTGCTTGGGCGACCTGCATTATCGACGCACCTGCTTTGAAAATAGTGACGGAAAACGCTTCTATCTCACCGATCAGCTGATTGGCATTGAACCGTATGAGCGGGTAAGCAAGGCGCTGTGTGCCGAGCTGGTACAGGCGACCGCAGAACTGTCCATGTCCAAATCGGTGGATCAGCTCGGCGTCGCGGTTTCAAGGCAAACCGTGGACAACAAGCTGCTTGCCCTTAAGGAGCTGGCCATTCCCTGCGAACGGGTCAAGGACACGCCGAACGTGCTGCACATCTTTGCAGACAAAGATCATACGAACCTGAGACCGAAGCGCAGCGTATGTGTACCATTGGTAACCGTGAGTGGAGGGATCGGCCGTTCCGACGAGAAGCGGCACAGAACGATAGAACCCTTGCATTTCGCAGGCTATGGGATGTCCATGTCGGTGTTTTCGTAAATGGTGACAGCAGCCGCGAATGTCGCCAATTAGGATCGTTCGCATGGCTTCCCCCACAAATGGAAAAACAGCAGATATCCAAGAACGCAAATCGGGATCGCCGCGATACAATCCAAGACGGCGTGCTGTTTGATGAAAAAGGTTGAAACACAAATCAGCGCACCCGTTACAGTAAAAGCTATTTTCAGCCGATTGTGGAAAATCGCTTTGCATGGTATGCGGCGAAATCGGCACCGACAGAACCAATTACATGCATGGCCGGACAAACATTCGCGTTCGTGTCGATTTGATAGATAGCTTGCGCTATATTTGTAAAAGCATTGGTTCGGGGAAATGATGTCGGACGCAACTCCAGACAGCTCGACAGCACGGCGTAGATCGCTATCGAGCAGGTGAACGTCAAGATGAAGTACCACATCATTTTCCGAAAAGTTGAAACCTCAAAGAACAGGCAATACGCCATGAGTCCAATCCGGAACACACACCACAGAATATTGAACACGACCAGAAAATCGCAAAATGGGATCAGGTCATCCATCCGGCAATGGATCGACTTATATTCGGCTTTCACAAACCGTTCCATGGCAGGGAACCGATGCCTTTCTTCTGCGCATTGCGCATTTTCCCTCCCATTGCCGCGCATGATCCACGCGGATTGCTTTCGGATCTATGCCGTTGCAGCGCACGGAATCAACCGCACGCTGCAATGACAAGATATTCGCCTTTACTTGGCGGGCGCATCCTTGCCCGGATACAGGCTCGGGTACGGCTCGATCTCATTGAGCAGCTTCAGAACTTCCTTCTCCATCTCGCGGATTTTCAGCGGATTGATTTTCGGGAGGTCTTTTGCCGTGAGGTCGCCCTCGATATTTTGAACCTTCTTGAGCTGACCGATGATATACCGAAGATCATAGAAGGTGGGCGCGACCTCAAGGGACTTTTTCTCCACGCCCGAAAGAGCGTAAGCCGCGTACATACCGGTGCGGCAGCTCGTCTCCACGGTGAACACCGCGTCGGCGGGCGTTTCGACATATTGTCCGATAAAGGAGAGGTTTGTGCAGCCGTCCGGCACGACCTTCGGGCGGTCGGCAATCTCGCGGGGCATAAACTGGCTGGTGATATAGGGCATCATGCAGGTGGAAACATAGGTGTGCGCAAGCAGCTCGTCCTTGATATCCAGCATCCCGAAGTGATAGAGCAGTTCGGTCATCATCTCGTCGCCGGTGCACTCGCACATGGGCTTTTTGATATAGTTGCCGGGTCGCTCGCCCCACAGGCCGTAGCCCCAGCCGACCTGTACATTCTCCGGCTGATCTGGGAAATAGGGCGCATGGTACGCAAGGTAGGAAATATCCCAATTGGATTCGGGGAAAGAGATAATTCCGTTTGTGCCGATGGGTCTGCCGGACGCCTTTTCAATGCGATCGTAGAACTCCGGGTAATTCGTAATGGTCGGGAAGAAGGACACCCACTTGGTCTTGTCGATGTCGCTGATGAATTTCTCCGGCTTGCCGAACTTCGCATCACGCTTCGCCAGCTTCTCCCACACGGTGAAGACGCCGCGGTCTTTTGTGTCGCGGTTGGTGGGTGCGACGGTGGTGTTGTCGCCAAAGGCGGAATTCTGCGTCATGGAGCCGTTGGTGAAGAACACCATGTCCTTCGGCTCGACCGGCAGCGTATATTCGCAGCCGGAGGTCTCGTAACGAAGCCCTGTCACGGTGTTATTGTCGTCAGTCATAATGATCTCTTTGACCGACAAGCCTGTCTTGAACTGTACGCCCTTGCTCTCAAGCCACTTCATAATGGGCAGGATCATGGCGTCGTACTCGTTCATATCGGTGTGCAGGATTCCATGCTCATAGTCGCTCTCCGGCATGAAGTGGGTGAAGCGACGGAAATACCGCTTGGCCTCTATTGCGCTGTGGTACTGCTTGAAGGCCAGCATATTGTGGAAGGTATGCCAGAGGTTTGCATGGAAGAAGCTCTCCGGGAAAACATCGGCAATGGTCTTACCCTCCAGCTCCCGTTCGTCGCAGAACAGCACCTTAAGCAGCGCCTGCATACAAGCCTCGTCCATGGAGAAATCGTGGCACGGGATGGACTTTCCCTCCACCACAAGGCGGTATTCGTTGTGCAGCGGGTGGTTGTAGTTATAATCCCACACATCGTCAAGCACCGTGCGTCCGGGATTGCGGAGCGACGGAACCTTGGAGCAAATGTTCCACAGGCACTCCATATTCGGCTCCATCTCACGCTCGCCACGGCAGAGGTAGCCGGCCTTATGGTCGCCGGTTCCGTCCATGGAGCCGCCGATGGCTTTTGATGCTTCCAATATGGTGATGTTTTTACCGGGCATGTGGATGTCGTCCGTAAGATACACGGCCGCGGAAAGCCCCGCAATACCTCCGCCGATGATATACGCCCGGCGGGATTCGATACCTTCCGGCACGTGTGCGTTGTATTTCAAGTCATAGATCTTCATGTCTTAGCCTCTGTAATGCAGTTTTATTTGTCCTTCGGGTACTGCGGGTGCAGCACCGACTTCTTCAATGCCACGCTTTTATCCCGTCCCGGGTACATGATGTAATACGATGGAATTCCGTTGATTCTGCCAAGAAGTTTTCCCTTGATTTTCTTGAGTTTGAGCGGATTGATCTTGGGAATTACCGTTGAATCAATCTGCTCTACACCCGAAAACTTCTTCGCCCGTTCCATAAAATAGCGCATATCATACTGAGCCGGATTCACCTCGATGATCTCCTTTTCAAGCCCGGTGAGCTGATATACCGCCTCCATAGGCGTACGCACGGAGGTTTCGATGGTAAACACAACATCTCCCGGCACCTCGACGAACTGTCCCATGAGGGCAAGATTTGTGCAGCCCTCCGGTACGATCCGGGGACGGTCCGTGGCGGTTCGAGGCATGAACTGACTGGTGATATAGGGCATCATGCAGGTGGACACATGCGCGTGAGCAAGCACCTCGTCCTTCATACTCAGCAGATTGAAATGATACAGCAGCTCCAGCAGGATTTCTTCGCCGGTGCATTCGCTCATGGGCTTTTTGATGTAATTGCCTTTTCGTTCTCCGAACAGTCCGTCTCCCCAAAGTACGTCTTCCTTGTTTGCTCTCTGATTCGGGAAATAGTCTCTGTCATAAAGCATGAGCGAGATTCCCCAGCCGGAGTCCTTGACCGTGATTGCTCCGCCTGTGCCGGACGGGCTTCCGGTCAACTCCTCGAGACGCTGGAAGAAATCGGGATAATCTTTCAAGGTGATAAAGTAACTCATCCACTTTGTCTTTTCGATGGGGCCGATGAACTTCTCGGGGTGGCCGAATTTCTCATGCTTTTTGGCAAGATTCTGCCAGATGGTAAATAAGCCCAGATTTTCTGTGTCGCGGTTGATGGGCGCGATGCGCTTGTTGTCCCCGAAGGTGGCGTTCGTCATAAGAGAGCCGCTTGTAACGAATACATAATCGCGATCCGCCACCGGCACAATGTTTTCTTCCCCATTCACCTTCATGCGAATGCCGGTAACTGTGTTGCAGGCATTGTCCATGTCAAGGTCATATATCGCACAGCCGTAGGCGAAATGAACGCCCTTGTCCGTCAGCCACGCCATCAGCGGCTTGATGATGGAATCGTATTCATTGCGCTTGCAGTGGAGAATTCCCTCCAGATAGTCGATGCGGTTGACAAGGCCGAAGCGGCTCATATAGCGCTTGGCCTCCAGCGCGCTGTGCCACGGCTTGAAGGCCAGCATGGAATGAAAGCACCACCACATCGCGCAGTCGAAGAAGGGGCTGCCTTTGCCAAAGTAGTCCTCAATGCTCAGATTCTCCAGCTCCGATTCCGGCGTTGCGATCAGATCCAGCAGCCGCGCCTTTGTTTCCGTGTCCATCCGAAAATCGTGGATGCCTTCCCAGATATGCCCCTGATTCTGAAGGATGCGGCATTCGGAATGGATGGGAGATTCTCTGTTTACATCCACCGTTTCGTCGAGGACCGTGCGGCCCGGCGTGTCCAGAGAGGGAATTTTGGAGCAGAGATACCAGAGGCACTCCATGTACGGCTCCATTTCACGTTCGCCGGGGCAGATATACGCGCCCTCGTTGCTGATAATACCGCAGCAGCCGCCCACGTCGTTTCGCTTTTCATAGATCGTGATATTCTCTCCGGGCATTCCGGCGTCGTCAATCAAAAACGCAGCTGCTGCAAGCCCTGCGATGCCGCCGCCGACAATGTGCGCCCGGCGGTTTTCAATCCCCTTCGGCGCGAGCGCATGATACTTTAAGTCATAGATTTTCATTGCGATCTTCCTTTCTTTTCCTCCAGCTTTTATTTGCTTTTCTCAGGAATTCCAGTCAATAACTTCCTTCTTCAGCCACTCCGCCCAGGCTTCCATGCCCTCGCCTGTCTTTGCGCTGACGGGGAATATAGTAAGCTTTGGATTGCGCATATGCGCATATTCGACCACCTTATCCATGTCAAAGTCAAAATAGGGCAGAACATCGATTTTATTGATGATGAGCGCATGACACACCTCGAACATCAATGGATACTTCAGCGGTTTATCATGTCCTTCCGGGACAGACAGAATAGCGACGTTTTTTACCGCTCCCGTGTCGAATTCTGCGGGACAGACAAGATTTCCGACGTTTTCCAGCACGGCAAGGTCGATATCCTCAATGCCAAGCTCCATAAGCCCCTGCTCGGTCATTCCGGCATCCAGATGACACATCCCGCCCGTATGAAGCTGAATCGTTTTCACGCCGGTTGTCTGGACTAATTCCGCGTCTACAGCCGAATCGATATCTGCCTCCATTACGCCGATGCGCAGTCTGTCTTTGAGTAAACCGATCGTCCTTAGCAGCGTTGTCGTCTTTCCCGCGCCCGGGCCTGCCATCAGGTTCAGCAAAAAGGTTTTATTTACCTTGAGCTGCTTTTTGATCCTTGCCGCTTCCGCGTCGTTATTGGCAAACACGCTTTGCTTGACTTCGATGATACGCAGTTGATCCATGTACTTCTCCTTCTCCGGCTAATCCGGGGTTTCTATTTCTTTGATGCTAATTTCGTTTCCTGTCAGCAGAACGGTATCTGCGCTTTCGCAAAACGGACAGATCCGACCGTACGCAACGGTGCCGTAGGTTTTTTTGCAATGATTGCAGACCGTTCGCGCAGGCATCGTTTCAATGATCAGCTTCGCTCCATTAAGCAAATCCGACCGTTTGACAGCCCATTGCCAGCAATCCTGCAGATAGGAACTGATCACCGCCGATACCTCGCCGACTTCCATCGTAACGGAGGAGACGGAGGTCAGAGCATTTTCCGCCCCGACCTTCTCCACCGTATCAATGATGTGAAACACTATGCCCAATTCATGCATGACTATTTTTGCTTCCCGTCACGTTTCGCAGCACGCTTTATCTTGATCTCCCGTTTGATTGCATACGGAAGGATCACCGACATTTTCTTTTCATACGGAACCATGTGCGTGCATTCCGGATGCTCACGGTAAAGCTTGATTGCATCAAACTTGCACTTTGTCGTGCAGATACCGCAGCCGATACATTTGTTCTCATCCACAACCGACGCTCCGCAGCCCAGACAGCGAGCCGTTTCGATTTTGACCTGTTCTTCCGTAAAGGGCAGGCGGCTGTCGCGGAAGGAGCGTTTTGCATCCATTGAGCCATCCATATTGGGGATCTGACGCGCACTGGTGTCATACTGTTCAAGAGCGATATTGTCTTTGCCCAGCTCAATAAATTGCCTGCGGTTTCTTCCGATCGTCAGGCTGCTTTTCGGCTGTACAAAACGATGGATCGATACAGCGCCTTCCCGGCCTGCCGCAATAGCGTCAATTGCAAACTTCGGCCCTGTATAGACGTCGCCGCCGACGAAAATATCCGGTTCATCCGTTTGATAGGTTACCCGGTCGGCTACAGCGCCGTTTCCGCGGCCGAGCTTCACCTGTGAACCCTCAATCAAATTGCCCCAGACGATGCTTTGACCGATGCTCATGAAAACATTCTCGCAGGGAATTGTGACGGTGCTGTTTTCATCATACTTTGGCACAAAGCGATGCTCCTGATCAAAAACAGAGACGCACTTCTTCAAAACAATACCGGTTACTTTTCCGTCCTTGCTCAGAACTTCCTTCGGCCCCCAGCCACAATCGATCTGAACGCCGTCTTCCTCGGCTTCCGTGATCTCTTCCTTGGATGCGGGCATTTCGCTGCGGCTTTCAAGGCAATACATCCTAACGGCGCCCGCACCGCAGCGTATGGCTGTACGCGCCACATCTATGGCAACATTACCGCCGCCGATCACGACTGCGGTGCCGCTGACCTTGTGGGTTTCATCCTTAAGCGCAGTGCGCAAAAACTCCACCGCACTGGTCACGCCATCGGTATCCTCGCCGGGTACGTTGGCTTTTCTTCCGCCCTGACAGCCAATGGCAACATAGAACGCCTGATACCCCTGCGCGCGAAGCTGTGTAAGCGTGATATCCTTTCCCACTTCTATGCCGCATTGAATATCAACGCCCATTTCACGCAACACGTCGATTTCGGCATCCACGACGTCCTTTTCCAGTTTGAACGATGGAATCCCATAGGTAAGCATGCCGCCCGGTTTTTGATTTCGCTCGAATACAGTAGGTTTGTAGCCCATTTTCGCAAGATAATATGCGCAGGAGAGTCCCGCCGGCCCGGCGCCGATGATTGCAACTTTTTCATCGAAATACCCTTTATAGGATGGGCATATTACTGCGGGGACGAAGCGCGTTGCGGCATGCAGGTCACGTTCGGCAATGAACTTTTTTACTTCATCGATCGCCACAGCCTGATCGACGGTACCGCGGGTGCAGGCATCCTCGCAGCGGCGGTTGCAAACCCTTCCGCATACAGCCGGAAACGGATTGTCCCGTTTAATCAATTCCAGCGCATCCGTATATTTCCCCTGCGCCGCTTTTTTCAGGTATCCCTGCACGGCGATATGCGCCGGGCAAGCTGTCTTGCAGGGCGAAGTACCGGTATCATAGCAGTTTATGCGATTGGTATCCCGATAGTTGATATCCCATTTTGCAGGACCCCATTCGGCTTCGTCCGGCAGCTCATGTTTTGGATACTGTATCGGGCCGTCCTTTGCACAGAGCTTTTGTCCAAGCTTTACCGCCCCTGCGGGGCAGGATTCCACGCAGCAGCCGCACGCGACGCAATCCTCCGTGGAAACACGTGCGACATAGGCAGAGCGGGAATGATTGGGTGTGTTATACAGCTGGCTGGTTCTGAGCGCATAGCAGGTATTGACATTGCAGTTGCATATCCCGAGTATCTTATTGCTCCCGTCAATATTCGTAATCTGATGAACGAAGCCGTTATCCTCGGCCTTTTTAAGGAGCTCCAGCACTCCGGTGCGGTCGATATAATGCCCGCGTTTTGTATCGACCACATAATCCGCCATATCGCCCACAAGAACACACCAGCCCACCGGATCGTTAGCACAGCCTTCACCCAGCATTTCCATAGAGGTACGACAGGCGCAGCGACAAGCCGCATACTTTCCTTCGTATTTGTTGAGCCAATGGGAGATATGCTCAAGATCCACGGCTTCGCTGATGGCTTCAATGGCTTTCTCCACCGGGACAACATGCATACCTGCTCCGCCGCCTCCCGGAGGGATGAGCGCGCTCATGGGTTCAAGGGGCTCAATCGCGGCCTGATTAAAGAATGCAGCCAATTCAGGGTATTTCTCCATGAGCTCAATGTTCATATTGCTCCATTCGCCGCTGCCGATGACGAAAAGAGGAACCATGTATTGCAGCTCATGCCGGGGGTTCTCACGGTTATATTCCAGAATCCCGATATACGCCATCTGATCCAGCACAGGCTGGAGCTCGGCGGTTGATTTGCCGGTAAGCTTTGCAATCCTCGGAACCGTCCTCGGTTTTCGCAATTTCATTTTTAGCGCAATGTCTGCCATTTCATCGGTCAAAATAGCCGCGAACGCCCAATAATCCGTGTCGGTAAGCTCAACCTTTCGCTGCCGACTTGTGATCATGTTTGCAAGTTTGAGTATCTTTGGCCTCGGATTTGCAATCAGTTCATCGATGCGTTTTTGAATGTCTTCCGGTACCGGTGTCATATTTGAATCCTCCTCAATTAATGTGTATATACAAGAGCCGCCTACTGATTCTCCCAGCGCTCACTGTATGCGGCGGGAACATCGGGAATTTCGTTGACAAAACCTACAAGTTTGTCCAACGTTTCCTTCAGTTTCAGGGGGTTGATCTTCGGCAGGTCGGACGGCTCCAATTTGTCTTTGCCTGTCATGGTGAGCATACCTGCCTTGACCATGCGAACGTCGTACTGCCCCTGGAACAGCGGATCCACCGGACGGTCGAGATGCAGCATTCTGTACACTGCCGTCATGGCAGTTCTCACCGAGGTTTCCACCGTAAAGACCACATCGCCCGGCAGCTCGACAAACTGGCCGATGAACGCAAGGTTCTGCGAGCCCTCCGGAATGATGGTGGGGCGATCCTTGCCGCCGCGCGGCATGAACTGGCTGGTGATATAGGGCATGATAGTGGGAATGGAGATACTGTGGCTGCGAATCTTCTCAAACTTGTCGGAAAGGCCGCAGTAATAGCAAAGCTCCTCCAAAATTTCTTCGCCGGTGCATTCATTCATCGGCTTTTTCACACAGGTGCCGCGCTCGTTGGAATGCAGGCCGTAAAGAAACAGCACCTGTACATTGTCCGGCTGCTCGGGGTCAAGAGGCTGCAGCGCCGCGCCGTAATTGATATACCACGGAGAATCCACGAAGGTGGTCACGCCGCCGGTGCCTGTCTTGTTGCCTGTCTTTTTCTCCAGGTACTCAAAGAACTCGGGATAGTCCTTAAAGGTGATGGTGGCGCTGACAAAGTTTGTCTGAACGGGGTCGAAAACGAATTTTTCGGGGTGGCCGAAGTCCTCGCTCTTTGCCGCAAGCTTCTCCCACAATGTAAAGCAGCCGCGCTTTTCGGTGTCAATATTCATGACAGGCGCTTCGCTCATGCTGCCACGGGTACTGTTCTGCGTCATGGAGCCGTTAGTGAACAGCACAAGATCGCTTTTCGCAACAGGCTGTACCGATTCCGTTTCTCCCGTGCGCAGGCGCAGCGATGTGACGGTTTTCAGCTTGCCTTCGATGTCCATATCCATGTCGGTGACCGTGGTGCCGGAAACGAACTGCACGCCATGATCTGCAAGGTACTTCTGCAGCGGCAGAATCAGGCTGTGATACTGGTCGTATTTTGTGCGAAGAATCTGTTTGAGAGAACGGATCAGATGCAGCTGGTGCATGAAGCGCACGGCGTAGCGGCGCATCTCAATGAGGCTCTGATACGGTTGGAAGGCCAGCATGGCAGACCAGTAATACCACAAATTGCTCTCGAAAAAGCTTGCGTCAAACCACTCATTGATTGCGATGTTTTCCAGCTCCTCCTCCGGGGTCATCATCATTTTCATCATCTGCTCCTGCGTGCTTTGGGTCAGACCCATAGAGCGCTCGTCATGAGACACAAAGCCCTTTTCCCACAGGCGGTGGCAGGTGTTGATCTCAAGCTCGCGGTTACACTCACGGGTCTCGTCGAGAACCGTGCGGCCTTTCTCATAGATGGATGGGATGCTGCTGAACAGATCCCACAGGCATTCCATGTAGGGCTCCAGCTCCCGCTCGCCTCTGGAAATGTAGCCGGTTTCGGCGTTGCCACAGGCGTCCATGGAGCCGCCAAACACGGGCAGCTGGTCGTATACGGTGATGTTCTTGCCGGGCATCTGGGCGTCCCGCACGAGGAACGCCGCTGCGGATAAGCCCGCAATGCCGCCGCCGACAATATAGGCGTGCTTGTTTTCGATGCCCTCCGGCTTTCTGGGGTTTACTCTGTCGTAATTTCTCATAAAAATTCTCCTTATCATTTTTTGTGTGTATGTTCAGCGTTGACTTCGTATACCTTTGATACCGCGAAGCAGCTTCCCGTTCAGAATGTCTACGATACCTTCAAGCCGTTTCGGCGTGATGTATGCATTGATCATCAAAAGCATACGGAGCGGCGCATCGTTTACCATGGCGTCCACCATATCAAGCATTCCGGGATCATCGCCGGATACCTTCCGCGCCTCCGTGCTGATCCTTTTGGCAAGTATGCGTCCGAAAAAGCTATCTTGAATTTCCGCGATGGTCGAGTTTACCGTATAGGGATCTTTTTTCTGTCTTTCCCTCTGCGGCAAGTCATGCCCCAAAAGCGCGATAAAGGCTTGTTTCGGTACGACGAGGCCATCGGACAGATCGTAATAGCAGGGCGCTGTCTTTCGATAATCCGGTATTGCCACAGAAGTTTTTGATGCTATTTCTACGGTGGCTCTCAAACGCATATCCCGGCTTGATGCGGCTATCCGGATCTCATATTCCCCGGATTCCACAGCCCAATCGTGCGAGTTGACATCATAGAAAGTAAATGCACGGCGGGAAAGACGGAATTCGACCCGCTTGGTTTCGCCCGGCGCGAGCGTGACTTTTTCGAAGCCTTTCAGTTCCTGTACAGGCCGGAATATGATGCCGACAGGTGGTGCGACATACAGCTCAACGATCTCGCTGCCACTGCATGCGCCGGTGTTTTTGACGTTGAGTGAGACAGTCAGCTCATCCTCGTCCGTCATCGTGCTCCTGTCGAGCTGCATATCGGAATATGCAAACGAGGTATATGACAGTCCGTAGCCGAATGGCCAACGGACTTCTTTTTTTGCCGTATCGTAATATCGGTAGCCAATATAGATGCTTTCCTGATATTCAACGCTGTGTGTCCAGCCGGGAAATTGCCGGTAGGAAGGATTGTCAGAAAGCCGCTTGCACCAGCTTTCCGCAAGCTTGCCGGACGGGCAGCATTTTCCTGTGAGCAGATCGACGGTCGCACCGCAGGAGGCCTCTCCGCCAAGATATTGGAGCAGGATCGCTTTTGCATTGGATTCCCACGCACAGTCCACAACGCCGCCGGTCTGCAGCACAACGACGATATTGGGGTTGACCGCCGCAACACGTTCCAGAAGCTGGATTTGGTTATCCGGCAGACCGAGCGACTCACGGTCAAAGCCCTCGGATTCAAACCGATCCGGCAGACCCATGAAAAGTACGACGATATCCTTGCCCCGTGCCTGCTTGCATGCTTCCAAAATGAGCGCCTCGTCAGACGAATCGTCGGACAGTTCATAGCCCTCTGCATAGGACAGGACAAAACCTGCTTTGCGAAGCTCATCCGTGGCGATGTCGACCCGGTGGGGATTGATCCTTGAACTTCCGGAACCTTGATAGCGAGGGTTCTTTGCCAATGCTCCGATCACTGCGATCGTCTTCCCGGCTTTCAGCGGCAGAATGCTTTCTTCGTTTTTCAGTAGCACGGCTGACGAAGCGGCGGCTCGCTTTGCAAGTGCATGGTGTTTCGTCATATCGCAGCGCAGCGGTTTGCGGGTCTCACTTTTCAAAATAAGCTCGGTGACACGTTCGGCGTCCGTATCAAGCTCCGATTCCGGCAAGCCTCCATTGCGTACTGCCTGCGCAACGGCAATATCGTGCGCATCCGTAATGGAAGGCATTTCAAGATCCATGCCTGCATGTACGGCGACGACTCTGTCGTTCGTCGCGCCCCAATCGCTGACGACAAGTCCTCTAAAGCCCCACTCTCCTCTTAGTATATCGGTCAACAGCCTGCGGTTTTCGCTGGCATACTGACCGCCGAGTTTGTTATAGGAACACATGACCGTCCAAGGTTGCGCCTTCTTGACGGCGATCTCGAATGCTGTCAGATATATCTCCCGCAATGCACGTTCATCGACTACGGCCTCGACCGTCATGCGGAGCTTTTCCTGATTATTGGCGGCGAAATGCTTCAGTGAGGTGCCGACATTCTGCGACTGAACGCCCTGAATGAAGCCCGCCGCCAGCTCACCGGCCAGAAGCGGATCTTCTGAAAAATACTCAAAATTCCGTCCGCACAGAGGGCTGCGCTTCATGTTAACGCCGGGGCCCAGAACAACGGAGACATCCTCCTGCCTGCATTCCTCACCAATGGCGACGCCTATCTCATAGAGCAGTTCCCGGTCAAAGGAGCAAGCAGTCAGGCATGCCGCCGGAAAGCAGGTCGCGGGTACGCTTTCATTGATTCCAAGCTGGTCCTCTCCGCCGGCCTGCTTGCGCAGACCGTGGGGGCCGTCTGTGACCATGATCGGCTTCAGCCCAAGCCGTTCGATTCCCTTGAGATGCCAGAACCTGTCGCCTGAGCACAACGACGCTTTTTCTTCCAGCGTCATTTCCGCTACAAGAGTTTTCGCACGTTCATTGTTATTCATGTGGTTTCCTCCTTCCGATATATAGTGCTTTTATCAATACCGTCCGTCGAGCTCGGCTTCCGCTTGCTCGCGGCTTATCTCTCCGGCGTTGCACTTGGCCATGATCTGCACATCCTTGTCGCGCAGCTTATAGAGGCGAAGTACGATCAGGGACAGAGCGGCTCCAAAGACCGGCACCAGCGAATATACAGCCCACAGTCTGTCTGCAAACCCTGCCGCCTGTACAGCGCCTTCCCCTTCGACAAAACCGATCAAAGCAAGCGCCAGCGTTCCCAGCGCCGTCGCCACCGCCGTTGTGATCTTCACGGAAAACGTTTGGATGGAGAAAGTAATACCCGCAGCATTTACTCCCGTTTTATACTGTCCGTATTCCGCGCAGTCCGGCGTAAACATGAAGGTCAGGATAGAGGTGATTCCCAGCGGGATCGACCGAAGGAATGTCATGATAAAGAAAACGATTTGATTCTGATACCCGGTGAAATACTGGATAACGCCGAGAACGACTGAGGCGACCACCGCCCAGAAATACAGGGTGAACTTATCCACCTTCTTGCAGATTTTGGGTACGAATATTCCAATCACGATGGCCGGAAGATATCCAAACAGCGCAATGACGCTCTGCATGCTTTCCGCGCCAAGGCAATGCCGCGCAAAATACATGCCGAGTATCGTTCCAAGGTTTGATGCGTTGGCAATAAACAGCGCTAAATAAAAGATCAACAGATACTTATTGTGTACCAGATACCGGAACATCTCTTTGATTGTGATGCCTTTCTCGGATTGTGGCGGTGTGATGCGTTCTTTTGCCGTAAAACATATAGGAACCATCGTAATGACCGCAATCACGGAAAGAACGATTGTAGTCGGGAGCCAGCCACCGATCGCAGCTCGCACGGACGGAACGCCCATGTATACGATCACAGTGGCAATCATGGCGGTAACGCGGCCGATGGCCATAAGCGTTGTACGCTCATTCTGATTGTCCGTCATAACAGTGACGAGACCGAAGATAGGCACGTCACAGATCGTGTATGCCGTATCCCACAGCACATAGGCTGCAACTGACCATATGATCTTTACAATCAACGGAACACCGGACGGGATGGCAAAAAACAGGATTGTGGCAATGGGAATTGCGATCAACGAAATACGCAGCCAGGGCAAAAACTTTCCCTTTTTCAGCTTAACGGCATCCACGATACCACCGAACAGCGGGTCGTTCACGGCATCCCATACTTTTACGGCAAGAGCGATAGCCGAAACCGTCAGCGCGGGAATGCCGACGTCCGTAAGGTATACAGACAGATACAAATACAAAAATATAAAGAAGATGTTCTGCCCAAAGAAATACAGCCCATAGGAGAACCTTTCTCCTCCGCTTGTCAGAAAATTACGCTTGTTTGTCTTTTGTGGCTCAGTTTTCACACAGTTTCCTCCTTCTCCTTTTGTCTCTCGCCTCTGGAACGGCGATATAGATACTTGACTTGTGTTACGCTTATGAGTATAATGAAAAATGAAAAAAGCGCAATGACACAAGCCATCGCGCAATCAACGATAATTGACGAAACACCCCAAAGTGTTTCCGAACGGGAGAAAAAAAGTTATGGAAGAAAAGACAGATCTGCGAATTCAGCGAACCTATAAGCTGCTGAAGGACGCACTTATTGACATGCTGACCGAGCAGCACTTTGAGGAAATCACCGTGCGTGACTTATGCGCCAGGGCCATGGTGCGGCCTGCCACCTTCTACAAGCATTTTGGCGATAAGTATGAGCTGTTCACCTTTGTGATAAAAGAACTACAGCAGCAATTTCACAGGGAGAACGCTGTGAAATATGACCTGAAGCGGCCGCAGACCTACTATGTGGGCATGATCGATCAGACCTTTCACTTTATCGACCAAAACAAGGTCGTTGTCACGAACGTGATAAAGGGCGGCTCGTCGCAGATCCTTATGGATCTTCTTTCCGAGCAGATCGAATCGGACGTGCTGCGGGAATTCCGTGAGGATGAAAAGCGCGGCGCAATTATGCCGGGCAAGCCGTCGCTTCTGGCACCGATGTTTACCGGTGCGCTGGTCTATACCGTCAAGTGGTGGGTGCTGCACGACTGTCAGCCGGAAAAGCAAGAGATAATCAAAGAATGCGTTAGAGTCTTCAATATCACCTAAATCGCGCTGCAAAAATCCTTTGTGCAGGGATCACCTTTCGTCCATGAATCGAAACGCGATCTCGTCATCCCGCAGAACTGTCGCGGTATTTGGCAGTGTAATCCAAAGCCGCTTGTCCGGCTCGGCATTGGGTCTCATCTTGTATTCCCAATTGGCACGATCCCTTTCCGTGATACCGTCTTAACAAATGAGAGGGGTGGTGCAAAGGCAAAGGATGAGCCCAATCAACACGCAACCAAGTTGTGTTTGGGCGAATGACTTTGCACTCTGCTATTTTTCCTTGCACCCCGTTATTTTGCCGCAAGGGGAATTAAATTTCTTTCTTGACTTGTGAGAGGCAAACCGGTGCAAGAGCGAAAAAATGCCCAACAGAACAAGGATATTTGCATACCCCTATCGAGAAAGCTCCCGTATTTCGGACAATTTTAGAATGAATAATAAAAGAATTGACCGAAGCATTGTATCAATGCTTCGGTCAGGTTATGGTAGCGGCGGTTGAATTCGAATCAACGACACTTCGGGTATGAACCGAATGCTCTGGCCAACTGAGCTACGCCGCCATGTGTCGCACAATCGCGACTTAGGGATTATAGTACGTTTTCTTCGGCGTGTCAAGGGCTTTTAGAGAAATTTGCACCAACTAAATGTAGCAGTGTCAAGCATAGGTGACATATTCCTTTTCAAGGCAGCCGTCAAGAGTATGGGTGGAGATTTTCGGAACGGAGTTCAGATAATACAACCCACTTTGACAGCGGTTCCCGTTGATATCGTTGTTCTTGGCTTTGCGACAGCTTTCTGTCGCAAAGCCTTGTTTCCTTTCCTACATCACTGCCAAGTAATCCCGAAGTACCGCATTCGGACTTCGTAGATTGAGGCAGGTCTTGATATGGTCATTGGACGCCTTCTGATACACCGACAACGGCTTTCTTGTACATCCGCAGCTTGCTGTAGAAGCGTTCACTGTCCGTTCGATGTTGCCGCTCTGTTTTTACGTTGTCCCGCGACTGTATTATCTGTGGTATCTGTACCGCTTTGGCTGCAGCCGCCTAAACAACTTAATAGCAACGCAGCGACCAGTACCACATACATAACATGTTTCACTAAATATACTCCTTCCTGATTACAAATCTGCCATTGCAGTATTCTGCGTTGGCACAATGCAAGAACAGGCAACGGGAGACTATTGGATTATTGAGGCGCAGGGATTAGGGCTTTTGCTCCGTTCGCCCGCCTTCGCCGTGAGCGCGTTTGGAATCGAAGTTTTCAGAATCAGTATCAGGTTGTTCACGATGGTTTCTCTGTCATAGGGCAGCTCCTTGCGGAACATACAGATTAGATTTCCCGCAAGCGCCTCCGTGTAGAATTCCGCGAGGAAATGCTTGAAGCCCTCGCCGGCTTCTACGCCGCATGCGCTCTCGGCGCGATCTATCACGGTTGAAACCACATTTATGAAATCGGAATAGAAGAAACGGCGCATCTCCTCCCTGCCAATGGAATCATAGGCGCAGGCGAGAATATGGCGGTTTGTGTCTACATAGTCAATCACAAAGGTTACCGCGTCCTCGGTGTTCATCAACAGATCGAAGCTTTTTACGACCTCGACCGCCTCCTGCTCCAACATCCACTTCAAAAGCGCGTATATGTCCTCAAAGTGATAATAAAAGGTCTTGCGGTTTACCCCGCAGTCACCTACGATGTCGTTGATGGTTATTTTGGAAAATGGCTTCTCCCACATGATTCTTTTAAGGGACTCCGCGAGCGCCCGCTTTCTCTTTTCCGTAGCCGCGTCATACTGCATATCTCACCTCACTTATTCCATTATAACGTAAATATGCAAAAGCACAAGGGTCAAAACTGGTCATGTGTCCGATTTTCGTTCTCGGTTGACAACACCCCAAATGCGACCATCTGTCCGCTTTTGCATACAATTCACCCAAATGGGCAGTTTTGGCCGTTATCAACAATGGCTGTTAATGTATAGAATGGGACAAATACGACAGGCGGTGGAGCAAGCGATATGATAAATGGAATCTACCAATACGCGATTGAAATGAAGGCGCCGATAGGGTCAAGGTATGGGCGGCTTATACTGGAGATATGCGACGAAATCACAAGCGGTACGCTCACTTTGTTTCGGCAGACGCTGCCAATATCCACGGGCAAGTGCATCGGCAATCAGGTGCGCTTTTCCGGCGATATGAAGACCCTGCTATATACGCTTCCGTATCGGGCAGAGGGAACAATCGAAAGCGCGTCAATTGAGCTGAAGTTTCAAACGGAAAAGGGTTGCTTTGATGCGATAGGCAAAGCGTCTTATTCATGGTGAGGGAGATAAAAAGCGGGCATGAGCAAGCGAAATGACAAGAAGGGAGGCGACAGCTTCTTGATAAAGCTTTCAAGCTTTATCGTAGATAAGAAGAGTCTTATATTTTTGGTATTCATTATCCTGCTGGTCTTTTCGGCTTTTTCCAGAAACTGGGTCGAGGTAGAAAACGCGCTGGACGTTTATTTGCCTGATGATTCCGAGACGCGTCAGGGAATCGACATCATGGACGAACAATTCACGACCTTTGGTACCGCCGAAATAATGTTCGCCAACATCACATTGGATGAAGCGCAGCAAATCAATGAGCGGCTTTCCGACATGGATGGCGTGCAGAGCGTTTCGTTTGACGACAGCACGGAGCATTACAACAATGTTTCAGCCCTATATGACATCACCTTTGATTATGACGAGGACGATGAAAGATGTCTTGATTCTCTTGATGCGATAACGGAAGCCTATTCAGCTTACGACACCTATATTTCTACGGATCTCGGAAACGCTGACGCGGAATCCTTGTCCGCAGAGATCAATGCCATCATGGTGTTTGTGGCGCTGATCGTGGTTTCCGTGCTGATTCTCACCTCTGAGACATACGCGGAGATCCCCGTGCTTATCTTGACCTTTTTGTCTGCAATGGTAATCAATATTGGGACGAATTTCCTGCTTGGAAAAATATCCTTTGTCTCCAATTCCGTGACAGCTGTTTTGCAGCTTGCCCTGTCGCTGGACTATGCCGTCATATTCTGCAACCGCTTCAAGGAGGAGCATCGTTTGCTCCCGACACGCGAAGCGGTCATCGTCGCGCTCAGCAAGGCAATACCTGAAATTTCCGCCTCAAGCCTCACGACCATCGGCGGGCTTTGTGCCATGCTGTTTATGGAATTAAAGATCGGTCCCGACCTTGCAATCTGCCTTATCAAGTCGATTTTTATCGCACTGTTGTCCGTGTTTTTGCTTATGCCGGGGCTTCTTGTTGTGTTCGCACCGTTGATGGATAAATCACACCATCGCAGCTTCATACCAAAAGTACCCTTCATTGGGAAATTCGCTTACGCAACAAGGCGCGTAATCCCGCCGCTGTTCATCTTGGTTTTAGTTGCCGCGCTGTATCTCTCCGGGAAATGCCCTTATGCGTATGGTCAGGACAACATACCGACGCCTCAACAGAACGACACGCAGATTGCAAAGGAGATGATAGATGAGAATTTTTCATCCTCCAATATGGTTGCGTTGGTCGTTCCCGCGGGAGATTACGAAACGGAAGCCGAAGTTCTCAGCGCGCTTGAGAAATATACCGAGGTTGACTATACGATCGGTCTGTGTAATATCGAGGCAACAGACGGATATATGCTCACCGACAAGCTCAACCCGAGACAGTTCAGCGAGCTTGCGGATCTTGATTACGAGGCGACGCAGCTTATCTACACGGCGTATGCGACCGAAAACGAGGAGTACGGCAAGATTGTAGGCGGACTGTCCACATACAGCGTACCGCTGATGGATATGTTCATGTTTGTTCATGATCAGGTCGAGGACGGTTATGTTACGCTTTCAGCAGAACAAAAGCAGGAGATGGATGACGCCTATGAGCAGATGTACAACGCCAAACTTCAGCTTTGCGGCGAGGAGTACAGCCGAATGCTCGTATACCTCACTCTGCCGCTTGGGAGCGACACGACCTACGCTTTCCTTGACACGATAAGGGACGCCGCCCAAAGCTGTTACCCCGAAGGAAACGTATACATTGTTGGCAACGCAACAACGGAGTATGACTTTGAGAAGTCCTTCAGTCATGACAATACCATCGTATCCATAGTGTCCATTTTGATAGTGTTAGTGGTGCTGCTGTTTACCTTCAAGTCGGCGGCAATGCCAATACTGCTCATCCTTGTCATACAGGGCAGTATTTGGATTAATTTCTCCGTTCCCGCCATCACGGGAAACGAGATATTCTTTATGAGCTATCTGGTGGTAAGTTCCATTCAGATGGGCGCGAATATCGATTACGCCATAGTAATCGGCAGTCGATTCATGGAGCAAAAGGATAAAATGTCCAAGCGTGACGCAATCATCGAAACCATGAATTTCGCCTTCCCCACAATCATTACTTCCGGCACCATCTTGGCGGCGGCGGGTATACTGATTAGCGCGATGACCTCTGACGCGGCGATAACAGGCATTGGCTGCATAGGTCGAGGTACTATAATATCTATGCTCCTCGTTATGTTCGTGCTTCCGCAGATTCTGCTGTTGGGAGAGAAATTAATCGACAAGACCTCTTTTGTCGTTAAGAATGCCGTTAAGCAAAAGCGGGCGAGCGGAAAAGTCAGGATAGACGGCGTTGTACACGGGGACATATCGGGCGTCGTGAGCGGCACGATGCACGCGATGGTGGACGGAGATGTTAATGTTAAGCTGATCTCGGGTTCCGCAGCGGAGGATCAAGACGAGGATGAAGGCGGGGACGATGCCGAGAGCAGAGGCGGGAGTGATACCGAGAGCGGTGGAGAAAGCACAGCCGAAGGCAGAGGTGAACAGGATGACGAATAACGGGAACAGCGTTTGCAAACGGCGGGCTATGGCAGCGACATTGACCTTGCTCATGGTTTTAGGCGCGGCGGCAGACGGACTTGCGGCTCAAGCTGAGGCAGGCAAAGCCAACACAGCGTCAAAGGACGCGGCGGTTGCCGAAACGACCTCCGAGCCTGACACAATTGGCTATGAAACGGTCTATATTGAGTGCGCCGAGGATTTCCTGGAGTTTGCGAAGAGCTGCTCCTTGGACACCTGGTCGCAAGGCAAAGAGGTGGTTCTTCTTTCGGATATCTCCGTTGGCGGCACGGATTTTGTCAACATCCCCATATTCAGCGGTGTGTTCGACGGCAGTGGGTATACCGTAAGCGGTTTTAATCTGTCCGACAGCTGTTACCCGTCGGGGCTTTTCGGAATCATTCAGGCAGGGGCTGTCGTCAAAAATCTGAACGTTGACGGAACTGTATCGCCGTCGGGCGACGCTGAGGCGGTCGGCGGAATCGTCGGTATAAACTACGGCACGATTTCAGCCTGTACCTTTACCGGCACCGTATGCGGAGAGAGCAGCACGGGCGGTATTGTCGGGATGAACGGCGTCACTGGAACAATCAACGGCTGTAAATCCTTCGGCGGAGTTTTCGGCCAACACGCGACGGGGGGAATCATCGGCACAAATCTTGGCGCCGTAAACGGCTGTACCAACTCTTGTTATGTCAATATCGTCAGTATCGACCCTACCTTTGCTCCGGAGGATTTGGAAGTGGATCTGACACAAAGCATAGCGCAGTTTGCCTCTGCCGACAGTCTGAGCGCTTCCACGGATACGGGAGGAGTTGCGGGCTATTCATCCGGCATAATTAAACACAGTCAAAACGGCGGCAGCATCGGCTATCGACATATCGGCTACAACGTGGGCGGCATAGTCGGCAGGAGCTGTGGTCACGTTTTAGCTTGCATAAACATGGGAGCCGTATACGGGCGCAAAGACGTAGGCGGCGTCATCGGACAGATGGAGCCGTACATTGACTCAAGCCTTTCCGTTGATTTGCTTTCACAGCTGCAAACGGAGATAGACGAAATGACCGCTCTTATCGATGAAGCTATCGACGATACGGACGGCAGTGTTCAGACGGCAGCTTCAAGGCTCAACAAAATGGCCGACTATATGGACGCCGCAGCAAACGCGGTGGGCAATATGACGGCATATGCAAGCGTGGTAAGCTCGATAACGGGTTCCGGCTCTGTAAGCGGCAGCGGAAGCGGCGAAGCCACGGCGCCGTCGGTTTCGGTCAGCGGTGATGGCGATTCGGGTATTGAAGTCAGCGGAGATCCTGTTTCGGTCGAGGGGGAAAGCTCCGCAAGCGCTCAGGGAACCGTAAGCGCGACGTCTCAGATTAAGGTTAATGCGTCACAGCACAAGCTGTCCGCCGCCCTTTCCGGCATGACAAATCAGCTTCGGCTTTTGAATGGCGAAATGTCGGGCGCGTCCGCCACCCTGTCCGACGATGTGAGGGCGATTAACGATCAGGCTGATAAAATCGCGGGTACCGTAATGGAGCTTTTTGCGGCGGTGGAAAACGGCGACACGGATTCCCTTATAACGGACGCGTCGGATGTGAATGTCGAAGCGGTTACCTACGGCAAGGTGACGGCCTGCGTCAACCGCGGAAATGTGTATGGTGATATTGACGTCGGCGGAATTGCCGGCTCTATAGCAATAGAATATGAGCTTGACCCCGAAGACGATGTTTCCTCCGAGCTGTCGGCGGGCGTCCAGAGCCGATATGAGCTGAAGGCTATTATCCAAGGCTGCAGGAACAGCGGCAGCGTCGCGGCCAAACGGGATTGCGTCGGCGGGATATGCGGCCGAATGGATCTTGGCCTGATCCTGTGTGCCGAAGCATACGGCAGCATAGAAAGCGAAAACGGAGATTATGTCGGAGGAATCAGCGGTCTTTCCAAATCAGTCATACGAAGCTGCTACGCGAAGTGTACGCTTTCGGGGCGCAGGTATGTAGGCGGAGTAACAGGCTCCGGAAGCGACGCGGATGAAAATCGCTCGGGCAGTGTCACGCAAAAATGCTGTACCATTGTGCTGGTTAGGGACTATTCGCAGTACGCCGGAGCAATATCGGGCAGCGATGCGGGCGAGTTCTCCGATAATTATTTCGTTTCCGACAATCTGACGGGGCTTGGAATGTCGAGCTATACGGGGCGCGCCGAACCCATAGAGTACTCAAAGCTAATGAAGTCGGCAGTTATTCCGTCAGACCTGAGGAGCTTTTCATTGAGTTTTGTCGCGGACGGCGTTGTGGTTGATTCCATTGCCTTCAACTATGATGACAGCTTCGATGAGTCAGTTTTTCCGACAATACCCACAAAGGCCGGATACTATTCCGAGTGGGATACGGACGAGTTGAATAATATCCACTTTGACACGGTCGTCACCGCCGTATACACGCCTTATATCACGGCCCTGTCCGTCAAAGACTGTCGCGGCAACACACGTCCGATATTGTATGTCGAGGGGGCCTTCTGCGAAGATGACGAAGTTATGGCTTTGGCACAGGCAAAAACGCCGTCAGAGTTTGAGCAGCTTGCCGACAGCTTTGAGGATGGCGTTTTGGAGTACTTTTCCTACTTTAAACGCGGCGAGCTTCCCCAAATGTATGTCTGTCGGGAGATTGTGGAGCAGTGGCGCGTCATGCTGCCAAACGATGGACGAGCGACACACACGATACGCTATCTGTCACCCGATGGTGATGCAAAGAACCTGAAAGTATACTGCAAGCGAGACGGACAGTGGTCAAGTGTGGACTCTGAAGCGGTCGGAAGCTACTTGAGCTTTGACGTTGACGGAAACGACGTGGAGTTCGCCGTTCTTTCGGTTTATCCGGTGTGGTGGCTCTGGATTGTGGCGGCTGTTCTGCTGCTGATTATCATACTGCTGATTGTGAAAGCAATACGAAAGGTCAAAGGACACAGACGCGGAACGAAATCCGCAACGGAAGCAACGCCAAACGCGGCGAAAAAGCAGGACGAAACGATGGCTCGAGCGTTGGCGGCGGAGGAGAAGCTGAGACAGGCTGAGGAGGAGCTGCGCGTCCTTCGAGCGGGAAACATTTCATCGCCAGTCACCCCTGACAGCGCGGACACGACTGACAAGTCGGAAGACGTCCAACCCAAAGTATCAGAAGCGAGGCCGAAAAGAAAGCGCAGAGGAAGAGCGTTCATTGTAGTCCTGATTATTGTGGCGCTGCTTGCGGCGGCGGGTGCGATTCTTTATCTTAACTCCGACCTTCGAGCGGGCGCCGAAGCGCTGTATTTTCTCAAGGATTATGCCTGCCGCGATACAATCAATATGCAGCTGCTCGTTCAGGCGGATGTTGATGGTGAACATATCGAAGCCGAGGCGTTTGTCAGTCGCGTTACCGAATCGGGACTCCGCATTACCCGCATTGAACAGGACGGAATATGTCTTTACCATGCGGACGATACGATTTTCCTTGAGAACGGGAAAGCCTATGCCGCCTGCGGCCTGCTCCCGGATTACTCGAAGCTGCTCGACAAGGTACTTGATGTTTACAGCATAACAGAAGTTTCAGCTGTCAAGAGCAACAGCGGGAATGCTTACACTATCACGTCGACGGGTTCAAACGCAATGGAGCTGTTGCGCCTTCTGTTGCCCGCATACGCTGATAAGCTTTCATCGGCGCAGAGTGTGGACATAATCCTTACGGAGACGGGTGGGAAGCTGTCCGAGCTGCGCTTTTCCGGCAGCGGGACGCTAAATGACGAGCGGCGCACAGCGGTAACGGTAACGGCCGACCTAACCTTACTTTCATCGGACGCAGCCGCCGTGATACCACAGGAGGTAATGAACGCCGCGCTTGATAACGACAGCGCGGACACGGCCGAATCCTGCGACGATGCTTTCCGACTTATTCAAGCTTGGGCGGAGTTGGAGGCGCGTGATCCTCTTTATGCGGGAATTCACCTTACCGCCGATTGTGGGCCGCTGCTTTTGGATGATGAATCTGAGTATTTTAGAGTGGTGTCGGATGGAACGGAAATCAACTGCGTTCGCAGGAACGGGTTTGCCGTCTACTTTACGGAGGACAAGTATTGTCTTGCGGACGGTTCCTCCGCGTCGTCCTCTGATGCGTCTGTCGCACGCAGCGCACAGCTTTTGAGAATCGCATATGAGCTGTGCCTAAACGGAGATATGCGCTGCGAGGGAGACGAACAAAGCAGCACATACACACTCGCTCTTGACAAAGAGGGAATGTCGGCGGTGGCAAAGGCGATTGCAGCCGACACGGAAAGCATGGACATTGATTTTAGCAGCGGAAGCGTACAGGTCGTTGTGGAGAATGGGGTAATACGCTCGGTGCGCTTTGCCGTAGGGGGAAACACGCAAATCGTCATAGTTCAGACCGACATATCGCTGTCGGCTGACATAAGCTTTGATGACGATACGGAGAACAAGGACTGCACGGTTCCGGATGCCGCTGCGGTCGCGCTGAAGGATTAAGGAGGGGGATTATACATGGAGACGAAGATCATATGCATAAGCAGGGAATTTGGCAGCGGCGGGCATGAGACGGCTGTAAAAACGGCGGCGAAGCTGGGCATTAAGGTTTTTGAGAAGGAGCTTTTCCACATGGCCTGCCGCTACGGGGAGGTAGCGGAAAAAACGCTGCGGGATTCCGATGAAAGAGCAATGAACCCATTTTTGTTTCAAGGCGTGTTCGAGGGGAACTATCATGTGATACGCGGACTTCCCACCTCGGAGGTGCTGTTCTCCCTGCAAAGCCATGAGATCATGCGCATAGCCAAACGCGAGAGCTGCATCATCGTCGGACGCTGCGCCGACTTTGTGCTAAGGGATGAAGCGGAGATAAAGCTGCTCAGGGTCTTCGTGTCCGCGCCCTTTGGACAACGAGTTCAAAGAAAGATGGAGCAGGAGCAGCTCTCAAGAGACAAAGCGACACGCCTAATAAAAAAGATGGACAAGCAGCGCAGACAATACTGTGAACACTATACGAGTCACCCCTGGGGCGACCCGCGATACTATGATATGAACATCGATGTTTCGGCAACGGGCATAGACGCCGCGGTCGAAATGATATCACAACGATATTATTGCCTGTAATGAACAAAGCGGGGCCAAGCTATAAGTAACGCTCTGCCGGCCGGCCTTTCAGCGCAACATACTTTCCCATGTGCGCATCCCAAATAGCGGCACAAACAAGTACAGGTCCTTTAGCGTCTGCTTGGGAGATTGTTTGCAGTATGCTGTCTTTCGCGGAGAACCGGACGATTGCACTTACATTATACCCCTGTCCTGTTTTTCGGCAATCGCATTGATTGGTCGTTGTAAGCACCGCCAATTCACCTTCCGACGCTCTTTCCGCTTCACAAGATCCGCTGCGGAGCCCACCAGATACCATTTTACACCAATGAATTGTTTCAAGAGAGATTTGGCATAAGTGATTCCTTAAATATAGTCAACCGGAAAATTTACTTTGGAAATTCACCGCGAAGTGGGGACACGGTCTTTTCCGACAATGACGCTTGTTGTTTTAGGGAAGCTGTGTTATCATTTGGGGCGGAGGTGATGATTTCTTTGGATAACTATATCATTCGGCGGGAGCTGCCGTCCGATTATGCGGAAGCTGAAAATCTGACCCGTGAGGCATTCTGGAACGTATATCGCCCCGGCTGCCTTGAGCATTATGTGCTGCACTGCTTCAGGGACAAGCCCGAATTCGTCCCGGAGCTTGACCTTGTGATGGAGCAAGACGGGCGTTTGATAGGACATATCATGTATGTTCGCGCCGAAATAGAGCTGACGGAAGGCGGCGTCTTGCCCATAATGACCTTTGGGCCCATAAGTATAACTCCGGAACTCAAACGCAAGGGTTATGGCAAGAGGTTGCTCGACTACTCCATGAACCTCGCCGCCGACATGGGCGCGGGCGCGCTGTGTATGGAGGGCAACATCAACTTCTACGGCAAGTCGGGCTTCGTGCTTGCAGGCACAAAGGGCATACGCTATCACGCCGAGCCTGACAAGCTCATCGTGCCTTACTTCCTTTTGAAGGAGCTGACGCCGAACTACCTTGACGGGCGTACGGGCGTTTACCACACCCCCAAGGGTTACTACGTTGACGAGAGGGCAGCCGAGGAGTTCGACCGACACTTCCCCAATAAGGTCAAGCTGCGCCTTCCCGGACAGCTTGTATAGGGCGCATGACGGGGCTTTTTAAGGCCAGCTTTTTGGGGGGGAACAATTAGCTTGCGATACAATAACCAATCGTCCGCCGACCAAGCCGGTGGTTACTTATATGCGGGCATAGCTCTCTATTCTTCAAAGATGCGTCAAACGTAAGGCGGTCTGCCAATGGCGCCAACTGTTACTTGCTGCCTGTAAACGGGTCGTCATTTTGCAGCGTTGGTTGCTCTCCTAACTTGTCCTCGTGCAAGCGGTTCCTTATGCATTTCGCAATTCAGCTCGTTATCTTTTTTCTCCCCCCCCCAAAAAAAACGGAGGGACGGCGCAAGACCGTCCCTTGAACTTTGCAATAACCTATTTAGACCTTGGGCTTCATGGTCGGGAAAAGCAGCACGTCTCGGATTGAGACGCTGTCCGTGAGCAGCATGACCATGCGGTCTATGCCTATGCCCACCCCGCCCGTTGGGGGCATACCGTACTCCAACGCCATGCAGAAGTCTTCGTTGATCATCATCGCCTCGTCGTCGCCCTTGCTGCGCTCCTTGGCCTGCTGCACAAAGCGGTTGCGCTGGTCTATCGGGTCGTTCAGCTCGGAGAAGGCGTTCGCGTACTCATGCCCGCAGATGAACAGCTCGAACCTGTCGGTGATGGTCTCGCTGCCGTCCTTGCGCTTGGCAAGAGGGCTTATCTCTATCGGGTAATCCACAATAAAGGTGGGGTTGACAAGCTTGTCCTCGACGAACTCGTCGAACGCGACCGCCAGCATCTGCCCCTTGGTCGCGGTTTTGTCCTTCAGCTCCAGTCCAAGCTTCACGCCCGCCTGCCGCGCCTGCTCATCGGTTTCAAAAGCCATAAAGTCCACGCCCGTTTCGCCCTTGACCGCGTCGTTCATGGGTATCCTCGCAAACGGAGGCGTCAAATCGACGTCCCTGCCGTTATACTTGATCTTGGTCGTGCCGTTGACAAGCTCGCAGCTATGCGCGAACAAATCCTCCGTCAGAGCCATCATGCCGCGAAGGTCGGTGTAAGCCTGATAAATCTCTATCGTGGTGAACTCGGGGTTATGGGTCAGGTCCATGCCCTCGTTCCTAAACAGCCTGCCTATCTCGTATACGCGCTCAAGCCCGCCCACTATGCACATCTTCAGATGCAGCTCGGTGGCGATGCGCAGGTACATATCAATATTCAGGGTGTTATGGTGCGTAATAAAGGGTCTTGCCGACGCGCCGCTTGCCGTGGTTGACAAAACAGGGGTCTCGACCTCCATAAAGCCCTGCGAATCCAGCCTTGACCTTATGCCCGCGATGATCCTGCTGCGCTTTACGAAGGTATCCCTTGACTCGGCGTTCATGAAAAGATCGACATAGCGCATACGATACCTAAGCTCAGGGTCCTTGAGACCGTGGAACTTCTCAGGCAGAGGACGCATGGACTTGCTAAGCAGCGTGCAGCGCTCGGTGTGTACGCTGACCTCGCCCGAACGGGTCTTGAAAACCTTGCCCGACACGCCAACTATGTCGCCGATATCGTATTGCTTGAAGTCCGCGTACTCGTCCTGCCCGACGTCGTCGCGCCGAACGTATATCTGAATCTCGCCCTTCGCATCCAGAATGTGCGCGAAGGAAGCCTTGCCCATTATGCGCTTGGACATCATGCGCCCGGCGACGGACACCTCCTTGCCCTCAAGCTCGTCATAGTGCTCGGCTATATCAACGCTGTGGTGCGTCTGATCGAAGGTGAGCCTTTGGAAGGGGTCGCGCCCCTGCTTCGTCAAGGCCGCAAGCTTATCACGTCTTATCTGAAGAAGCTCGGAAAGCTGCTGCTCCTCGCTCTGTCCTTCAATGGGAGGATGTTCCATTTTGTAAACTCCTTACTTTCCTATTGTCAGTATCTCAAACTGTCTCACGCCCGACGGAGTGTCCGCCGATACTATCTCGCCGACCTTATGCCCAAGGAGAGCCGCGCCAATGGGCGACTCGTTGGAGATCGAACCCTTCGCGGGGCTTGCCGCCGCCGTGCCGACAATGGTGTAGCTTAGGGTCTTGCCCCTTACCACGTCCCTGAAGCTCACCGTGGAGCCCATGCTGACCATGCTTGTGTCAACGGCGCGGTGATCGAAAATCTTAGCGTTCCTCAGCTCGTCCTCAAGGCGCAGAATCTCGTACTCGTTTCTGGCCTGCTCGTTCTTGGCGGCGTCATACTCCGCGTTCTCACTCAAATCGCCAAAGCCTCTTGCGACCTTCAGCATCTCCGCGATCTCCTGCCTGCGGGACGTCTTTAACCGCTCAAGGTGTGCCACGCGCTCCTGCCGTTCCTCTTCTGTCAACCAAATCTCTGCCATTTTGCTTATCGCTCCTTCATCTATTGAGTATTCTCTCGATAGGGTTTATTTATTATAATTTTGCTTTTCGGCGCTGTCAAGGAGTATGCGTTCAAAATCATCAAGATTGAGCGCTCCGTTCAGCTCCGTGCGTATCCTTGCCGCGTTTTTCACGCCCAAAAGGTAGAACCCAAGCTGCTTTCTAAGCTCGATTATCCCCGAATCGCCCTTCCTCTTACACACCGCGTGAGCATACTCAAGCGCGAGACGCATACGCTCCGCTTCACACGGAGCAGTGAAGCTTCGTCCGTCAAGCTCCGCCTTAATCTGCTCAAAGACCCAAGGCTTGCCCAACGCGCCCCTTCCCACCATCACGCCAAAGCAGTCGGTTTCGCGCATCATCAAAAGCGCGTCCGCCCCGTCCGCTATATCGCCGTTGCCTATGACGGGTATGTGAACCGCGGCCTGAGCTTCCGCTATGCGGCTTAAGTCCGCCCTGCCGGAGTACTGCTGCTTGGTCGTCCTTGCATGCAGTATGAGCGCGGCCGCTCCGCTCTCCTCGGCCATGACCGCGAACTCGCGGGAGTTCAGGTGCTCGTCATCCCAACCGCTGCGAAACTTGACCGTAACAGGCAGCTCACAGGCTTTCGCCATCGCGCTGATACAGCGTGAAGCCGTGGCAAGGTCGCGCATAAGGGCGGAGCCTTCGCCGTTGGAGGTTATCTTCCTTGCGGGACAGCCGCAGTTGAAGTCAACGCACATCAGCTCGGGCATATCACTATATACCCTTTTTACCGCCTCTGAAAGCACCTTTGGGTCGCTTCCGAAAAGCTGTACCCCCAGGGGTCTGTCGTCCTCGTCCGCGGTGAGCAGCTCGAAGGTTTTGGTATTCCCATAGGACAGTCCCTTCGCGGAAACCATCTCGGTAAACGCCCCGTCGCATCCGTAACGCCTGCATTGCAGCCGAAAATCCGGCCCCGTAAAGCCCGCCATGGGCGCAAGCAGCACACAGCCGCGCTTGAAAAGCTTTGCCATCAGTCCGCGACTTGGGGCGTCGGAGCCTGCGTGTACACCGGCTCAAGGGAGAAATCGGGCGTCGCGGCGGGCGCTATGATGGGGTCTATCTCCTCCACCGCGATGGACGAGATGTACCACTTGCCGTTAATGCGCTCGAACTCCAGCTTGTAGCGTATGGGCGTCCACTTGGGTATCTGCGAATCCACGCTGTCAGAGTTGGCCGAACCGCTTATGCCGCTTATCCGCTCCACAACCTCCATGGAAGCCTTCCATATGCGAAAGCTGCTTATGGTCAGCGAATAGTCATAATTGTCGATGCTGTAATCGTAATAAGCATCGTCCTGAAGCATACTGTCAGAGGCTATGCAGTCCTCGGTGAAGTAGCTGCGAAGCTCAATAATACTGCCCTCGGTGAGTATGCACTCGGCTCGCAAGGCCATACCCTCGTTCGCCATAATATAGAGGTTCGCAAGCCTTGCGCAGGTAAAGAACGCAAGCACGCAAAGCGCGGCGATAAAGGCGGCGATCACCACGACATACATGATGTATGAGGCGGAGCGCCGCGCAGTGCGCAGACCCTTGACCTGCCGTTTGGCTCGTTCAAACTCGGCGTTCTTCTTTTCACCGTTCTTCGCCATGGCTCAAATCCTTTCCTCGATTATTGTCTTGCGTCGAATGCTTGTTAATGCGACTTTATGAACTCCGCGTTGAGCTCGGTGAGCATACCGCCGTGCCTTACCGCTACGCCTATGCCCCTGCCTGTGAACTCGTTGAGCTTCTTAAGCGTGAGCTGCGAAAAGCCGTTTGTCCGAACACAGCAGGGGTGCGAAGCCTCGACCCTCTCAAAGCTGTCCATGACGGAAAGCCCCGCGTCGGGAACCTCGCGGATGAAGCCCTCCCTGCCGCTCCTTTCCAAGAAAGCAAAGGTGAGTATAACCCTGCGCACCAGCTCCGTGTCGCCGCCGCGCTTGACGACGCCTGCGATATAGGCGGCGTTCTCCACCGACTGAAGCTTTCTGTCATCGGGAAAGAGCAGGCAATAGTAATCCGAATAGAATGGATCGCCCGCAACGTCGCAGCGGGCTGAAATCTGTGTCTGTTCGCGGCAAAGCTTGCGAATGGCCGCGATTACCTCGTTGGAATCCGTGTAGCAGTAGTACTGCGCCAAAGCGGGCAGGCGAATTCCGCCCACCATGACGGCGTGCCCCGTCAAGCCCCCCTCCAAGTCCGCCTCAAGCGCGGCAAGCAGCCTAAGCTCCTTGTGCGAAAATCCGCTCTCGGTGAGATCCTTGGGAGTGCAGCTGACCCTTATTCGCTTCGTGTAGGCAAGGGATGAAAGCAGGCTCCAATACTGGAGATCCACGCGGAATTCCGCGCTCCTGCCGTCAAGGTCCCAAACATAACTCAGCCAATCAGTCATTGATCAAAACGGCCTTAATCCTGCGAACACCTGAGGACGAGGCCTCTTCCTTCTTAATCTTGAATCTGCCCAGCTCGCCCGAATTCTTGGCGTGGGGGCCTCCGCAGATTTCCTTGGAGAAATCGCCCACGGAATAAACCTTGACCTTGGAGCCGTAGCGCGACTCGAACAGCCCGATAGCGCCCTGTGCCTTGGCGTCGTCAACCGTCATCTCCTCGCAGGTCACGGGGAGCTTGCGGTCTATAACCTCGTTGACGAGAGCTTCCACCTGCTTTAACTCGTCGGGAGTGACCTTGCGCGGGAAGCTGAAGTCGAAGCGCAGACGCTCTGCGGTTATGTTGCTGCCCTTTTGGGAGATGGTATCGTCGTTTAAGACCCTGCGAAGCGCGGCCTGAAGCAGATGCGTCGCGGTGTGCAGACGGCTTGTAGCCTCGGAATCATCGGCAAGGCCGCCCTTGAAGCGCTGCTCCGCGCCCGAATGCGACGTCGCCTGATGCTGTGCAAAGGCCTCGTCAAAGCCCTGCTTGTCCACAGTCAAGCCCTTTTCACCGGCAAGCTCGCAGGTTAGCTCCACGGGGAAGCCGTAGGTCGCGTGCAGATAGAACGCCTCGGCGCCGGAAATCTGCCCGTCCTTGACGTTTGCGATGAGCTTGTCAAACTCGCGCATACCCTTCTTCAGAGTGCCTGCAAAGCGCTGCTCCTCGGCGGCAAGCTCGAAAAGAACCTTGTCCCGATTCGCTGTCAGCTCAGGATAGAACTCCCCGTACTGTTTAATGAAAAGATCGGCAAGCTTTACAAGACCGCCGTCCGCCATATCAAGCTGCATGGAGTAACGTATGCTCCTGCGAATGAGGCGGCGCAGTATGTAGCCCTTGTCAAGGTTTGAGGGGGTGACGCCGCGCTGATCGCCGAGCATGAACACGGCGGCGCGGATGTGGTCGGCTATGATTCGGAAAGCCTTAATAGTCTCAGGGCTTTCCTTATAGCGTTTGCCGGAAAGCTCCTCTATAAGCTCGATGGCAGGCGCGAACGCGTCGGTGTCAAACACACTCTCGGCGCCCTGAAGCGTCGCTACCGTGCGGTCAAGCCCCATGCCTGTATCAACATTGGGGTGCGGAAGTGCTATAAAGCTGCCGTCGGGCTGCTTGTTGTACTCCATGAATACGTTGTTCCATATCTCAAGGTACTTGCCGCAGTCGCAGCCGGGGGCGCAGTCAGGTCCGCAGGAGGGACGGCCCGTATCGTAGAATATCTCGGTGTCGGGACCGCAGGGGCCGGTCTGTCCCGCAGGGCCCCACCAGTTGTGCTTTTTGGGCAGGTAGACTATGTGCGAGGGCTCTACGCCCATTTCGACCCAACGGTCGTGGGAGACGGTATCGCGGGGAGCGTCGCTGTCGCCCTCAAAGCAGGTAAAGAAGAGCTTTTCGGGGGGAATGCCAAGCCACTGATCGGAGGTTAAAAGTTCCCATGACCATGCTATGGATTCCTTCTTGAAGTAGTCGCCCAACGACCAGTTGCCGAGCATCTCAAAGAAGGTGCAGTGTGAGGAATCGCCCACCTCGTCGATGTCGCCGGTGCGGACGCACTTTTGAACATCGCAAAGGCGCTTGCCTTCGGGGTGCTTTTCGCCGAGCAGATATGGCACCAAGGGGTGCATACCCGCCGTGGTGAATAGGACGGTGGGGTCGTTTTCGGGTATCAAGGACGAGCTGGCAATCACGGCGTGACCGCGCTCGCGGAAGAATTCGAGATAGAGTTGACGCAGCTCTTTGCTTGTCAGTGTACGCATATAAAGCTCCTTGTGTTATTGCATTTCAACGAATTATAGTAACCTAAATCCTCCGATTTGTCAACACATTTCCCCCGATGGACCGTGTCAAGTTGTTCCGGGTAAATTAGGAGGAGAAGGCGTTGGAAGCGTTGGAAAGGGTTTTCAGGAGGAGGTAGCGACCGTTGACCTTACCGAAGGTCGGCGGCGTTGATTCAAGGCAACTCCAGTCTCGCTTTTTGTTCAGGAAGCTATCGACCTGTTTGTCTGCGTAATCGCTGTATCGCGCATAGCCTGTTTCCGAAAGAGCTTTTCGATCTTCGGCTCGTTGGGAACGGCTTCGCGAGATGCGAACATCGTTTGAAGTTACAACACCTCCGTTCTTGGTATAGGTACGCAGCATCGCTATCTGCCTAAGCCCGTCGGCGCTCCATGCCATCGGGTCACGTGAGAGCCTGTCTGACAGAATATGGCTCACCAGCGGTTCGGTACAGCTGCCGCACAGATCACCCTGTTCCCGTTTTACGATCGCTTCCCAATGATCTTGAAAATAGTTCACCAATTCTGTCAGCAGCTTCAGCCCTTCGGCATCCTGCTTCTCTCGGATCGCAGCGCAATACTGTACGAAGCGTTCAA
>Ga0209607_1000270_pt1 | contig 47052 bp, 40 predicted proteins | sample AD_UKC117_MetaG_FD_184413 | JGI IMG/M metagenome (GOLD analysis project Ga0209607, IMG submission 184413) | Active sludge microbial communities of municipal wastewater-treating anaerobic digesters from Hong Kong - AD_UKC117_MetaG (SPAdes)... | ecosystem: Engineered > Bioreactor > Anaerobic >... | reverse complement strand
GTATTAGCTATCGTTTCCAACAGTTATCCCCCTCTCTAAGGCAGGTCACCAACGTGTTACTCACCCGTTCGCCACTCTCACCTCAGACGAATCCAAGGATCCCGTTCGACTTGCATGCATTAGGCACGCCGCTAGCGTTCATCCTGAGCCAGGATCAAACTCTCCGTAGAAAGTTTAAATCCGTCTTAAACGGACTACTGTTTAAAGAAATTACTCAACCTGAACGTTACTGCGTTTCTGTCACTTTTTAGTTGTCAAAGTGCACAAGGTCGTGGATTATAACGAACCGATTTCATTTGTCAAGAGCAATTTTGGGGACAAAAAAACGGCCCCAGAGCCGCTTCTAGCTACTATGATTTCGGGTCTTCGTTGACCTTGATTTTGTTGTGTGATGTTCCGAACTTCTTTGGTCGGCGACATCTGTTTGCCATCAACAGTCGGTGATTATAGCAACCCTCATATATGTTGTCAAGCGATTCGGTAATGAATTTCGAAGATTGGTTGGACAAGGCTTTGTTTTCTCGAGAAATTTAGCAGATATTTCATCTAATTCTCGTAGCCATACCATATAGGTTTCTGGTTTACGGCCGTTTACCCTGTCCACATGCCAGCCATAAAACACCATATCGCCAATCGGGTTTTTCTTTTGTAAATGCTACAACGCATCACCAAGCCCAATTCTATCCGACCGCCCTGAAACAATCAAGTCTCACTGCTATACGCAAATATCAACTTACTCAAAGCGATTTATTTATGAGCTACTCACAAGTAATTACTCATGATCGTTTTTCTTATTTCGCCAAGGGTTGCGGTTTCCGGCACTGGGTGATCTTCGAGAAACTGGGCTAGCAGGATCAGAGCTAGACTAAACGTTTCACTTCTATTTGCGCCAAAGGCCGCATTTAATGTCCCGTGTGCCCGGCCTAATTCGATTGCTTCCTGAGGAGAAACTCGAATAGACGTCCATTTCCGCTCTGTTTGATTTTTGGGGATGGTCAAATCCCAAAGAAGGTAAAGCGATTCTAAATCGGTGACACCCTCAGGTATCTCTCTGTTCCGATCTGCAACAGCACGACGCAAAGCTTCCAAACGAGCCGCAATAACCGCAATGGCCAAGTCGGGCAGATCTGCCCGGGAAAGATTCGCCGGCAAGGAAACAGCCAGGCGCTTCATTTCTTTTTTTTCTTCTGGCGTGAGGGCAACGTACACATTTTGGCGACTAACTGGATGCGGCGGTCGACCACGCTTTGGCTTATCCTTCAGAAGTTCTGCGAGCGTGCTTGTACGATCTTTGTTTTGCTGTGTGGTCATAACACTTTGGAGGGTCGGCCAAGCTGAACAATAACAATTAGACAGCCTGCCGATAATCGTGGTGGTCTTCGAGGAACTTGGCCACGAAGTCTCCATCGATGACGTCGCCATTGTTAATCAACAGCTCCAGGCACAAATGGAGACAAAGTAAGCATATGCTTCGCGGGTACCCTCGGGTCTCGCGCCAAATAGGCATGATAGCATCCTCTGTGAAGAGCATTGGCTGTTTACCATCTCTTCCAGCAGCCAACAGCCGATATTCAATCAACGATCGGGTATCATCAGGAGTAAGGGGATCCAGCGAGGATCTTGTCGCCACCCGATCGTTGAAATCTGGGACTTCCCGCAGATTGATATCCAATTCAGGCCGCCCTAAGAGGACCAATTGATAGGCTTTGCCTCCACGAGGATCTCTAAAATTTAAAAGACGCCGCAATTCCACAAACTGCTCCGGGCCTAACTCGTGCGCCTCATCAATGATTATCAGCGGCAAAATACCTTCGGAGGTCTTCTCGATCAAGAAGGCCCTAAACTCGTTAAGCTGATCCTCTGTGGCCCGGCGAGTGCGCAAGCCAAATTCGGCGGCAATACGGCGGAGAAGCAAAAGACCACTTTTTTTTGGCGTTTCGTCAATTTTGGCGGCTACGAAATCTGGACGACGATGATAACGGCTATGAAACCATGAGGCCAAAGTCGTTTTCCCGGTTCCTATTTCCCCCACAATAACAGATGCACCCTGGCCAGCCTCAACCATATAGCTAACTTTGGATAAGGCCCGCCTAGTCTCTGTGGAAAGGTACATAAATCGGGGATCGGCCTCAATGGTGAATGGTGGGACAACCACACCTAACCTATCCCATTCAGGCTTGTAGTGTTCAATTTCAAATCCGAACTGAGGGTTTGCGCTCATTATGATATGTTATATAAGTTAATTTTGCTTGTCAAGTAGCTGTTATAGACCATAATTCAAGTGTTCTGGCCATATAGAATGGGCTGATTCGCAATCTATAGCATATAGATTGATTGACATAGTGTGTTATTTTTGTTAGACTGTCGCATGATGGTGTTTATGTAAGCCATTGTGTCTTTTTGTTCTTCACATATCTGATGATTTGTTTCTTTTTCAACATTATTGTTTTTGGATCTGACAAGGGCTCTGGCTTTTGTTAAGAAAAAAGGCCAAGCGTTTTAGCGCCTGGCCTCGAGTGGTATAAGCAAGCTACCTAATTTGGCTGTTTTGGTGCCGCCAACACCTTCAGCTTAGTCGCCCCTTAATTGGGGAGGGGGGTTTTATATCCCCTGGTAGCTCACTAGCTAGGTAAGAGAATAACATAGGCAGACATAGCTGTCAATGGCGTGTTATGTAGCGTCGGGCCGGTTTATGTTTATTTTATGTTGCCTGTCTCTTGCCTGGAAACAGGGCAAGATGTGGCTGGCCAAACCGATCGCGTTTCGCCAGAGTTGTTGGTTGCGCAGGCGCGGCTGACAGCACTTCGGCGACAGCAGGAGGAAATCCGACGGGTACACGGCTTATCTGGTAAGGAATGTTCTCACGGCCGTTTTTCCTCCCCCGCCCCAACTTCATTACGCACCATCCAGGCCAACCTGCTTGCCCTGCCACCCCATCTGGGCTGGGGCAGCGCATCCCTGACGGCCGTTCTCCGCCCACCCCAACCGCTGCCACCGACGCCGGTCGCACCGACAATCGATTCGCCCTCACTCCCACAACCTGGCAACCCTTCTGCCCAACGGCCGTCACCAACGGCCGTTTTTAAACTCTACCCCGACCTGGCCCTGGCCATGCTGCGCCAAAATCTGACGGCCGTCGGCCGTATCTGGCTGCTGCTGCGGGCCATCGATGAACAGGGGGCCGGCTGGGTCGATGAGCAGGAATGCCGGGCGCAGTTAACCGATCGCGGCTCAACCCGGCGTGTGTGCGGGTGGCGTCAGTTGCGCAATTTGCTGCGGCAGGGCGAAGGGATTTTTTGGCAGCGAAATGACGGCCGTATCTGGCTGGCTTCGGTAGCCAAAGCCGCCGCAGCGCTAGAGGTAAAAAAGCTCCGGCAGCAGCCGGTGGCCGTGCCAATGGCTGTCTTGACAAAAGGACTGGGCGTAATGCGCGCGCACTTTTACGCCAGCTTTCACAGCAGCCGCCAGGGGGGCGATAACGGCCGTGTCAAACCTATCTCCCGCGCCGTCCTCAACAACCTGTGCGCCGTCACGCCCAAGACGCAGCGTGTGTATGAGCGCCAAGCAAAGGTGAAAACCCAGAAAAATCTGGCCGTTGGCCCACCGTGCAGCGCCTTGCAGATGGAAGAGACAGCCTGGCGCAAAGGCACCGCTTCATTTGAATTTGTCGACCACAACGGCCGTCAGGGGAAACCCGGTACGGCTTACGCAGCCTGGCAGCTGCCCAACAGCTATCGCGGCCCGCACCCCAAAATGGCGCGGGGCCGGCAGAAACGGATCAATCGTGAACTGACAGACCTGTTTATGCAAGGGATGACGGGGAACGGTCAGAAGAAGATTGATCAGCGTGACTGCCTGGCCCGGCGGTATTTTCGGCACGGCCGTCTCGCAGCCCAGGCCCTCGGCCAGGCCGTTGCCGCCAGCGAAATTTATTGGTGCGCGCCGCAGCCAGACGGCCGTGCCGCCGGGCGCATCTGGCACGTGTTGGCACAGGCGGCATGAGATGTTTTTTTATCAACCAGGCCGGAAATTTATTCCCCCCATTCTAGGGATAATTATGATACTATAGCCCTATGAAACTCCATACGCTTGACCTGAATTTTCAAAATGTTCCGCAAACAATTGCTTCTTACTTGCTTGTCGGACCGGGCGGGCCAGTTCTGGTGGAAACGGGGCCTGGCTCCACGCTGCCCAATTTGCTGGCTGAATTAGACCGTCACGGTTTCCAACCGGCCGACGTGCGCCACGTTTTGGTGACCCACATCCACCTGGATCATGCCGGAGCAGCTGGCTGGTGGGCGCAGCATGGGGCACAGGTTTACGTCCATCCCCTGGGCGCACCTCACCTGATCAGCCCCGACCGGCTGCTGCAAAGCGCCACGCGCATTTACGGCGACAAGATGGATACGCTGTGGGGCGATTTTTTGCCATCGCCGGCCGAAAACGTAACGGCCGTCCACGACGGCGACGTGATCGAGGTGGCTGGTTTGCGCTTTACCGCCATTGAAACGCCCGGCCATGCCCGCCACCACCACGTCTACCGCCTGGGTGACATCGCCTTTACCGGCGACGCCGCCGGAATTCATTTGCCCGACATGCCTATGATCGACGTGCCTGCGCCGCCGCCGGAGTTTGAACTGGAGGTCTGGGAAGCCACCGTCGATAGGCTGCTGGTGGAAAACTTCGCCACGCTTTACCCGACCCATTTTGGTGCGGTGGATAATCCAACGGAACATTTGGCGGCACTCAAGGGATTGCTGCGAGAAACGGCCGTTACCATCAAAACCCATCTCGACGCCGGCATGGAACGGGACGAGCTGGTCGAAACCTACAACAATTGGAACCGCACCCGCGCCCGCCAGGCCGGCATGAGCGACGCAGCCATCCACCAGTACGAAACGTCCAACCCCTGGTACATGTCCGTAGACGGCATCAGCCGCTACTGGCGCAAACGAGAAAAGGCAGCCGGAAACTAAAGACTGGAGACCATTGGCAAGGAGAGAATGACCCGGGTATGTTGGCCGGGCGCGCTCTCAATGGCCAGCGTACCGCCCACCACGGCCATCATGGTGCTGTGTAGGGCCAGGCCCTGGCCGCTGCCTTTGTTGGTCGCGCCGGTCATTTCCAGGCCGACGCCGTTATCTTCCAGGGTAAGCAGCAGGCCGTTTTGCCAGTCGGCGGTGATGGTGAGGGTGAACGGCCGTTGCAATTCTCCATCTCGCCCATACTTGGCCGCATTACGCACCGCCTCTCGCGCCGCATAAAATACCACTTCGGCCGTCAGGCTAGGAATCTGCCCGGCGTTGGCCAACGCCGCAGGAGAAACCTGCCATTCCACCGCTTCAAACGAGCTCCGGAACTCGCTTTCCACCACCCGCTGCAAGGCCGGCAGCAGCCCCAACCGGGCCACGTCGGGCGCGGTGATGGTGGGCATGTCATGGAGCAAGTCGGAGATTTGCCGATGAGCGGCCGTCAACGTTTCCACAGCTTGTTGCATCTCCCCATTTAATTGTGAGCTACTCATCTTTATCATGGCCGTCTGGAGGGCGGGCAAGATGTCGTCGTGGAGGACGCGGCGGGTTTGCTGATCGATGACCTGCGTTTGCGCCAGCCGTTCGCGCTGCACCAACATCAGGCGGCGGGCCATCTCCGCGCTGGCCTGGGTGTCGATGAGGCGTTCGCCGCTGACGCGGGCAACTTCAATCTCTTCCTGCGTATACAGACCGCCGCTGCGTTTCTCCCCTAATAAGAAGACGCCAATTAAACCGCGCTCGCTCCACAACGGCACAGCCCACACCGCGTCCTGGTAACGCGCCGGGTCCAACGGGATGGGCAGAGCGGTAGGCGAGGTAAACCGGGCGACGACGTCGGTTAGCGGCGGCAGGGAAAAGGTTTCGCGGCGCGGATGAGTGAGCGGCGGCCCAACAAGCGGGGCCATCGGTCCCAGGGCAGCCAGGTAGGCCAGGCGGGCGTCGAGCACGTCGGCGCAGAGGGTGCGGAAGGGCGGCCCGAGGTCCAAGTCCTGGGGCGTGGCCTGGGTGAGGAGCTGATCGTAGAGGCGGTTGCTGGTGATGAACGGCCGTAACCGGGCAATGTACCGTTCCCGTTCCGCATACGACGACCAGGCGAAAAGGGCAAAAAATAAGGTCATGAGCACGGCCGTCAGCAGCAAAATGTAGATAAAGCGCAGCTCGATGGCAAAAGCGGCGCCCACAATCAGGCTGTAGCCGGCGGCCAGGATGATGGCGCTGCGCCAATGTCGCAGCAGCCCGCGCCGCGGCAGCGTCTTGCCGGTAAACACCTCGTAGGACACCACCGCCTGCCCCAACATCAGGATGGCAAAAGCCAGCAGGGCGGCGATGATCACGTCAAACCAGGCAAAGGTGCGGGTCGACGCCAGGTAAATGTCGAAAAAAGTGCGCTGGCGGGCGTCCTGCACCACCCAAAGCACCACGCCGGTGACTAACAGACTGACTACCAGCATGGCCAGGGAAGCGGCCACCAGCCACGGATGGGCGCGGCGGCGGGCCAGATCGCCCATGACGCGGCGCGGCGGGCCGGGGCGACGCAGTGCGTCCAGCGACAGGCCGATGCATAGGATAACGTAGAGAGAGTAGCCGACGGCCAGCAGCGGAATGCCGGCCACCGACCAGCGAATGAACAGGCGCAGGTTGTCGAGGTTGGGCGAGGGCATGGCCAGCAGCACGACGCCGGCCGCCAGACTGAGCAGGCCCAGAGCCAAACCGCCGGAGGTCAGCAGCAGCCACGGCCGTTGCCGTCGCCGCAAATTCGAGAGCGGATCGTTCCAGAAGCCAGAGTACCACAAGGTGATGACGTACCAGGCAAAAGGCAGGATGATGGCCGGGACCATGGCAATGGTCCACCAGAAAATGGCGCTGGCCAGGCCCAGGGTGATAACGCCCCGTCCGATGATGGCCGTATGGCTGATAAAAAAGGCCGCGCCTAGCAGCAGGCCGGCTCCCGCCGCCCACAGCCCTGGCGAGCGCCGGTCGGAATTGAGCAGCACGGTAAAGCCCAGCCACAGCAGCAGGATGGCGTTGAAAAATGAGATGGCAATGACCGCCCAATCGAGAAAAAGATTACCGCTCATGAGCAATTCGGGAAGCCAACCGTTATATGACCGCCATGAAGGGGGTTTTCAGCCACCTCATGAGTCGGTCTGACAGGATGGGTTGATGGGGGGAAGATTTGGCCCGTTAGCCTTGCCATTCTACCCACTCGCCCCGTTTGTTCAGGATTTGGGGGACGCCGTTTTCGTCCCAGGTGATGAGTTGGCCACTGAGAACGATGATGACGGCGCGGGTGCGGGCGACTTTTTCGTCGTCGGTGGTGTCGTTGAGGCCCCAAGTGGTGTAGATCTGGCCGTTGATGCGGCTGATGGTGCGTTTGTCGCGGAAGCCGAGGCGGTCGGCGATTTGTTGGTTGCTGAGACCTTGGGCCAGCATGCGGGCGACGACTTGTTCGTTGGGTTCCAGCAGGTCCATGGGGGCGTTTTCGTCCTTGTGGCGTACTTCTTGGACGCGGGATTCGATGTCGGGGTCGATGAAGGAACGGCCGTTTACCGCATCTTTCAGCAGGGGCACAATCATCGCCGGGAGCAGGTAGTTGGATTTGCGGACGTAGGCGTAGTGGCTGAGGATGCCCGCCCGGCGGAAATCGCGGTAGTAGGCGTCGTCGTCCTGGATGGAGTAGAAGACGACGGGCAGGCGGGGCAGTTCGCGGCGGATGGCCACGGCCGTTTCAATCCCGTTCATCACCCCCGCCAACTGCACGTCCATCAAGATCACGTCGGGGGGCTCGCCCAGGCAAAATTCCAGCGCCTCTTCGCCCGTGGGCGTGTCGTGGACGACGCGTACCTGGTTCGTGGCGGTTAATCCGGCTTTGAGGGCGGGCCGCAGCTTCTCGTTATCTTCCACAATCAGCAAATTAAGCATGGTGGTGTGCCTCTGAATGGTCAGGTTGTGCGCATCCCCAGAGAGGGAACGCCTTCTATTCTAACATCGTCTACTTTGACCGGCAGATCAAGCACCCGGGTGCGTGGGGCTGTGGGTTTGGGCGGTGGAGACGGAACGGCCGTTTGCCTTACAGTCTACACCAAGACCAGCCGTATCGCAGAACTGTGTCTGGTCTAAAAAAAGTAGATGGAGGCTCGATGCTAAATCATTCCCAACCAACAATTTTACGACAAAAATGGCTGCCGCTGGGTTTGCTGCTCCTGGTGGGCGCAGCCTTGTTTCCCTATGGCCTGATTGGCGAGGTGCTGCCCTGGGTGAACGGTTTGTTTTTTGACCGGTTTAGCTCGCTGGCGGCGCACGTGATAGGGCACATGGGGCTGTTTGCCCTGGTGGGCACGGCCGTTTTGTTCACGTTCCCGCGCCTGCGCAACCGGCCGCGCCTGTACCTGGGCGGCATGCTCCTCCTGGGCGTGCTGCAAGAATTTTTCCAGATCGTCGGCTTTAAACACCGCTTTCTGGTGTTCGACGATTTTTTCGACGTGGGCGTCGATATGCTGGCGGCGCTGCTGGTCTGGTTTATCGTCAAAACATGGAGGTCTGCTCGTGGGTAAGCAAGAACTGATGAAGGGGGAAACGGCCGTAATCCGCCGCCTAATCCTCATCGGGCTGGCTCTGGCTTTTGCCTCCAGCCTGGCCACGCTGATGGTGGCGCTACGCATGATGTATACGGGCGAGTTGTATTTTGCTTTTCTGGTGTGGAATTTGTTCCTGGCCTGGCTGCCATTTTTGTTTGCTGTGGCGGTGTATGGCGGTGGCGAACGGCCGTTGGTCCTGGGGGTGATGGGGCCGTTGTGGCTGCTGTTTTTACCCAACGCCCTCTACCTGGTCACCGACCTGATCCACCTGTATCCCTGGGACAACGTGCCTTTCTGGTACGACGCCATCATGTTTTTTGCCTTCGCCCTGACCGGCCTTATGCTGGGGCTGGTATCGCTTTACCTGGTCCACGCTGTGGTGGCGCGGCGCTGGGGGGCGCGGGTTGGCTGGCTGTTTGTCCTGGCGGCTTCTGGGCTGTCGGGATTGGGCGTCTATGTGGGCCGCTTCTTGCGCTGGAATAGTTGGGACGTGTTCACCAGTCCGCTGCGTGTGCTGACCGACATTGCCGTCAGTCTGCTGCACCCGGAACTGTTTTTGAAGACGTTTGTCACGACAGGGCTGCTGACGGCCGTTTTCATGCTGGCTTACGTGGTGCTGTTCATGACGCCGCGCCTGGCGTGGGACGATTGACGATTTGCGATTGACGATTTGCGATTGGTGACGGAGGGAAACGATGGCTGCTTACGAGTATGACGAAGAGGGCTTTGGGCCTGAATTTCCGGCGCTGGGCCTGGTTTCTTTGTGGTATGGCGTGGCGTTGGTGGCGCTAACGTCCGTGGCCCAGATCATGCAGGGAACCAAAGAAACGGCCGTGCAAAGTTTGCAGATCGGCTTGTTTGCCTTGATCCTGGCTTCGGGTGTGTATCTGGTCTTTCGCGCCGGGCAGGGCAGCTTGCTGCCGGCCACTGCGCCCCTGCTGATCAACGTCGGCACGCTAATCATTGTGCAAGGCGTGCCTTTCGCCGTTTTATGGGAAGATGTGCGCTTCCAATCCAACCTGACGGCCTACGAGCAGGTGATCGATCTGGTAGAAGCCGGCGACCTGCAGCCTGGCGCGGACGGGTATGCCGCCCTGCCCTTCGGTTACCGGCGGTTGTCGGCCGACGGCCGTATCCTCATCGACTCTTCCGCCGGCGTCACCCGTATTTTCTTTTTCCGCACGCTGTCCGCCGCCGGGCAAAGCGGCTATCTCTACCGTTCTGATGGCGCGCCGCCGCAATCTGAATTTGGCGGCGGGTGGACGGCCGTGTGGGCGAAACGGCCGTTTTGGTACTACTGCGCGCGCCCTTGACCCCTCCGTCCGGCCGGGCCTGGTCGCCCTGGCCGGACTCGATTTGCCGGAAAGCGTTTCCCCTTCTACAATGGTCAGAGATTTGGCCCGATGGCTTGGATGACGGCCGTTCTGGCCGGGCAAAAAAGTTGCCTTTGTGGCCGGTGTTGCTATCATTCAGACGCATTAAAATCAGACCCGATCTGCACCCGAACAATCTGACTTCAGCCTGGAATCTCGACGAATTAATTATGAGTAGGTCATAAAATAGTCTGGCCGTTTTTGTGACTTTTGTCTGCGGCAAACGTGCCCATTGTCACTCAGAACTCCAGCGGCCTCTTCGTAAAATACCAGGCGGTTTACCCATCTGAGAGTCACCGACAACGGCTGTAAACACAACCGTTTTTGAAAAAGTGAAAACCAGCAATTTCTGGCCAGCTAGAAATATCAGCCGGGTCGGAAATTGCTGTTTGCCGTATTTGATCGTTCGAAATGCCGCCCACACTGCGGCATTTGACCAATTTATGTTGGAGGACAATTCCATGACGAAATATGTGTATATGTTTAATGAAGTTGAAGAAGCTACCGAACATGCCGGCGGAACCTGGGACGGCGTTCGCTCTCTGCTGGGCGGTAAAGGCGCTAACCTGGCTGAGATGACCCGCATTGGTCTCCCGGTGCCTCCTGGTTTTACGGTAACTACCGAAGCCTGCAACGCCTATCTGGCTGCCGGCATGCAGTTCCCCGCAGGCATGTGGGAGCAAGAACTGGAAGCCATGAAGAAGACGGAAGAGCTGACCGGCAAAAAATTTGGCGATCCCGGCAATCCGCTGTTGGTTTCCTGCCGTTCTGGGGCGAAATTCTCCATGCCCGGCATGATGGATACCGTGTTGAACATTGGCCTGAATGATGAAACGGCCGTTTCCATGGCCGAAATGACCGGTGACGAACGCTTCGTCTACGACGCTTACCGCCGCCTCGTCCACATGTTCGGCTCGGTCGTCCTGGGCATCGACGACGAAGCCTTTGAACACCCGTTGGACAAACTGAAGGCCGAAAAAGGGTACAAGGTCGACACCGAAATGACGGCCGATGACTGGAAAGAGCTGACCGAAGCATACAAAGCTGTCATCAAAAAACACAAAGGCTTCGACTTCCCCCAGGACCCCTACGAACAACTCAAACTGGCCACTGAAGCCGTCTTCAAATCGTGGAACGGCAAGCGGGCCATCGACTACCGCAACGCCGCCGGCATTCGCCACGACCTGGGCACGGGCGTCAACATCGTGACAATGGTCTTTGGCAACATGGGTGATTCGTCCGGCACCGGCGTGGCCTTCACCCGCAACCCCGCCACCGGCGAAAACAAACTCTACGGCGATTATCTGATCAACGCTCAGGGTGAAGACGTGGTGGCCGGTATCCGCAACACCAGCAAGATCGAAAACATGGGCAACGAACTGCCTGAAGCATACGCCGAATTCCTGGAAGTGCAGGACAAACTGGAGCAGCACTACCGCGAAATGCAAGACGTCGAGTTCACGATTGAGCGCGGCAAGCTGTGGATGCTGCAAACCCGCGACGGCAAGCGCACGGCCAAAGCGGCCGTTAAAATCGCCGTTGATATGGCCGAAGAAGGGCTCATCACCAAGGAAGAGGCCGTCAAGCGCGTCAAACCAGAGCAGGTCGACACGCTGCTGCACCCGCAGTTTAAGCCGGAAGCCAAGCAGCAGGCCATCGACGAAGGCACCCGCTTTGCCACTGGCGTGAACGCTTCCCCCGGCGCGGCCGTCGGGCGCATCTATCTGGATGCCGACCTGACTGAAAAGATGGCTAAGGAAGAGGGGCAGGACGTGATCATGGTACGGCCGTTTACCAAACCCGACGACGTACACGGCATGCTCGCCGCCAAAGGTATCCTCACCAGCGAAGGCGGCGCCACCTCCCACGCGGCCGTGGTCGCCCGCCAGTTTGGCATCCCCTGCGTCGTCGGCGCGTCCGACGTGCGCATCGACATGGAAAAACGCCAGGTAACCGCCAACGGCATCACCATCAAAGAAGGCGACTTCATCTCCGTAGACGGCACGACCGGCGAAGCTTTCCTGGGCCAGATCCCCTCCGTTGCACCCTCCCTGGAAGAACAAACTGAACTCATGACCCTGCTCTCCTGGGCCGATGAGATCAGCGCTACCGAAGGCATCCGCGACGTGCCGGCTGGCTGGCCGAGCCGCGGTTTGCAGGTGTGGGCCAACTCCGATTACCCCGAAGACGCCCGCCGCGCCCGCGCTTACGGCGCCAAAGGCATCGGCCTGTGCCGCACCGAGCACATGTTCTTCGAAACCGAACGTCTGCCCATCGTGCAGCGCATGATCCTGGCCGACACCGTTGCCGAGCGCCAGGCCGCCCTGGACGAACTGCTGCCCTTCCAGCGCAGCGACTTCGACGGTTTGTTCGAGGCCATGACCGGGCTGCCCGTCATCATCCGCCTGATTGACCCGCCGCTGCACGAGTTCATGCCCGATGAACACGAACTGTTGGAAGAAGTCATCGAAAACCGCATCAAAGGCACGGTTGACGAAGCGAAAGAAAAGCTGTTGGCCGACGTGGAAGGCATGCACGAAAGCAATCCCATGATGGGGCTGCGCGGCGTCCGCCTGAGCGTGATGATGCCGGAGATCGTGGAGATGCAGGTGCGGGCTATCTTTGAGGCCGCCGCCGACGTGAAACTGCGCGGCTTTGAGCCAAAACCCGAGGTCATGATTCCGCTGACCGGCCACATCAACGAACTGCACTTCATCCAGCCAAAGTTGGAAGAGATCGCTAAAGAGGTGATGGACGAGAAAGGCGTGGAATTCCACTACAAATTCGGCACCATGATCGAGATCCCGCGCGCCGGTCTGACGGCCGATCAGATTGCTACGACGGCCGAATTCTTCTCCTTCGGCACCAACGACCTGACCCAGTTCACCTTTGGCTACAGCCGTGACGACGCCGAGCGCAACTTCCTGGTGAAATACGTCGAGGATGGCATTCTGCCCAAGAATCCGTTCCAGACGATTGATCCCGACGGCGTAGGCCAGCTCATGGATATCGCTGTGAAGAAAGGCCGCGCGACCCGCGTCGAACTAGAGGTTGGTATCTGTGGCGAGCATGGCGGCGACCCCGAAAGTATCGCTCTGTGCTACAAGCTGGGCCTGAACTACGTGTCTTGCTCTCCGTTCCGTGTGCCGATTGCCCGCCTGGCGGCCGCGCACGCTGCGTTGGATGGGAAGAAGTAGTTTTTAGTTGATAGGTAAAAGTTGATAAACGGCCCTGGCGCAAACCAGGGCCGTTTTGTTTTGGTGATATTTGTCTGAGGGGGAGGTGTGGGATGGCACTGTTACGGCCGTTTCCCCCACCGTATACTGAGGCCAAATTTTACGGCCGTTGACGGCCGTCTCATTCCCACTCAGGAGCTAAATCATGGAACAAAACTTTTCAATCGATGCCCTTATCCCAGCCGAAATGGCTAAAAAAGCCGAGCTGGCTGGTGTGGCCAAGGCCAATTTGGGCGTCTTTCGCATGTTTGCCCTGGCGGTATTGGCCGGGGCGTTTATCGGCATGGGGGCCGTCTTCGCCACCACCGCTACCACCGGCGCGGGCGATTTGCTGCCTTTTGGATTGGTCAAACTGGTGGGCGGGCTGGTCTTTTGCCTGGGCCTCGTCCTGGTCATTGGGGCCGGGGCGGAGCTGTTCACCGGCAACAACTTGATCGTCATGGCCTGGGCGGATAGAAAGATTTCCACGGCCTCCTTGCTGCGCAACTGGGTCGTGGTGTATGTCGGTAACTTCGTGGGGTCGCTGGCCACGGCCGTAGGCATGTTCCTCACCAAACAATACGCCTTCAACAACGGGGCCATCGGCCTGAACGCCCTCAACACGGCCAACGGCAAGCTGCACTATGACTTTGTGCAGGCGATCATGTTGGGCATCTTTTGCAATGCCCTGGTGTGTCTGGCGGTCTGGTTGTGCATCGGCGCGCGCACCGCCACCGACAAAATCCTGGCCATCATTTTCCCCATCACTGCCTTTGTAGCCGCCGGATTTGAGCACAGTGTGGCCAACATGTACTTTATTCCGGTGGGCTTGCTCATCAAGGCCGGCGCGGGGGCTGATTTTTGGGCCAACGTGGGCAAAACGGCCGTCGACTACCCCGACCTCACCTGGGGCAATTTCTTCCTGGCCAACCTGCTGCCGGTTACCATCGGCAACATTATCGGCGGGGCGCTGATGGTAGGGCTGGTCTACTGGTTCATTTACCTGCGGCCGAGCTGGACCGGGAAATAAGCGGCACAACGGCGATGGCCCGCCAGGCCGGGTCCTGCGGGCCGCGCTGCATCAGGTGGAGCTGGGTGATGGGGGCTGCGAAACGGCCGTTTTCCCACGCCCCCGCCCTGAGTTCCTGCAGCATGGCCTGCACCTGAGCCGGTTTCAGGCGCATGGCCAGGGTAAGATGGGGGGTGAAGGAACGGCCGTGTTTGTCCGGGCCGGCAGCCGTCAGCAGCGTCTGGCGCGTCGCCAGGAGTTCGGGCGTTTCAGCCACCCCGAGGTAAACCACCCGGCCGCCAAAGGTGCGGATGCCGCCCAAAATCAGCTCAAACGCGGGCAACGTGTCGGCGGTGGCCTGGAGCCGGGCAATCAGTTCGGCTTCGCTGGCCGGTTCGGCAGGGCCGTGGCGCCAGTAGGTGCCGGCCAGGGTGACGTGCGGTGGGGTGATCACGGCCGTTTTCTCGTCATACGCCCGCCGCACAGCCTGAATCCGGTCGGCCAGCTCCCCGGTGGGAAACGCCCCGATAAAAATGCGATAATCGCCCGGATCAGCTCTGGACAATCTCGGTGTCTACCCCTTCCGGCACAGAAACCACCACAAATCCGGCCGTATGGCAGGTGGTCACCACCACTTGCAGCCCCGCGGGAACCTGCACCCGCACCCGATCAATTGGTTTGGGTGTGCTGTCCGGCGGTCCCAACACCGGCCCGGTTTCCTGCGTCAGCGTCACGCCGTCAATGAAAAAATCCTTCGGCCGTGGCCACTTACTCTTCACCCGAATGATGACTTCAGCAGTGCCATCGCCGGGCACGGTGAACGGGATGACGTGGCGAAACCAGCGCCGGTTGCCCATTTGCTCGCCATTGACCCAACCGCCCGCGCCATTCACCCAGACACCCGATTCCGCGCCAAAGGGATCGGTTTCGTTGTACAGCACGGCCAGCACCGGGACGGTCAGCGTGGCTGTTGCGCCGGGTGTCAGCCCGGTGACGGTCTGTTTTAATTCCGCGCCAAAAGGTGAGCCGGAGTGGAATATTTTGTAGGTCGTGTCTCCCTCCAAAATGAGCGCGTGGCTGCCGCCTAACTGCTCGTCGGGCGGCAGTTGGCCAGATAATTTATGCACACATTCCGGCACGCCGCCGGCTTTGTCCCCTGCCCCAAACAGGGATTCTCCCGGCTCTATCCAGCGCAGCTGCCAGTGATTGGGCTGCTGGTTGATCAGCGAATTGGGCGTCGGCGGACAATTCGACCACCCACCAGTGAAGGATCCATTTTTTAGCATGTGTTACTCCTTTTGCCCGGGAATTGGGTTGTGAAACGACCAGTATCTCCCACATTATAAACGGTTTTGTCAAAACGATGGCCGCCAGATGCGCTTCGCGGCGCCGGCCGGACGGCCGTTTACATGGTAAAGATTGGTTGTTGACAAAAGTGTAAAATTGACACTATAATAAAAGTGTCAATTAAACACTAATTAAAAGCGAGGTGCAGCATGTGGTGGATAATAGGCGGGATTTTGGTCATGATTTTAGGATTGGCGAGCGCAGTGATTGGTGGGCTGTCGGCCGTGGCGGCCACGGCCGTTTTCTTCTTTCTCATCCTCCTGGCCGGGCTGGTAGGCCGGGCGGCCTACGTGCGCGTGCCGGAGATGGAAACGGCCGTGGTGCACAGCGCCGGTGACCGGTTTGTGCGTTTTTTGCCGCCGGGCGGCCATTGGTTACGGCCGTTTGCCGAACACGTCGCCCTCACCATCCCCACCGATTCCACCACCGTGCAGGGGCGCACAGCCGGTTTGCAAACCATCGGCGGCTTGTCGTTGACCATCGCCTGGCGGTTGTCGTACACCCTCGACGTGTTTCAGGTGTCGCCGGGCAGGCAGCCCAAAGTGGCCCGCCTGCTGGCGCGCAATCCCACCAACACCATACGCAACCATCTGGGCAATGTCTTGCAGCACATCGTCGGCGAATACACCATCGAGCAGTTGACCCTGCCGGGGGCGCACAAGCAGTTGGAGGCGCAGGCCAAAGCGGCGATTGATCAGCGGTTACGGCCGTTAGGCTTCGAGGTCAACCGGGTGATGATTGGCGCAATGGAAATGCCGCCCCACGTCAAATCCGCCCTGGAAGCAGTCCATGAGCGGCAGATGCAGGCCGAAAACGAGGCCAAAGCCCTGGCCCGGTTGCAGCAGGTCGTCAGCCAATTCTCCGACGCCGACATGCAGCGCCTGATCGAACTGGAGCGCATCCGCAACATGGGCCAGCACGGCGTTATCCTGCCCTACCCCACCCTGTTTGAGGCCGACCGGCTGAATGGGCAGGTGTATGGGCGGATGGTGCAGTAAACGGCCGTTTCCGGCATAATCGGCAGAAAAGTGTAGCGAGAGTGAGAGCAGGACGCTTCCTCTCGCTCTTGTTCCCGCTCTAGCTACGGAGGTAAACCATGAAAATCGCCATAGGTTCTGACGAACGCACCCATCTGACCGACGCCGTACTGGCCGATTTGCAAGCGCGCGGCCATACGCTGCAGCGCTTTGGCCCGCTGGCCGACCAGTCCGAGTACTGGCCGGCCGTTGCCCGCCACGTCGCCGAAGCCGTCGCCAGCGGCGCGGCCGACGAAGGTATCTTGTTCTGCTGGACCGGCACCGGCGTCAGTCTGGCGGCCAACAAAGTGCCCGGCATCCGCGCTGCCCTCTGCGACGACGCCGAAACCGCCCGCGGCGCGCGCCTGTGGAACGACGCCAACGTCCTTTGCCTTTCCCTGCGCCGTACCTCTGAGATTATGGCCAAAGAAATCCTCGACGCCTGGTTTGCCCACAGCTACCAGCCCAACAAAACCGACGACACTTGCCTGGCCCAGGTTGCCGAAATTGACGCTAAGTATCGTAAAGCTCAAGAATAGTTTTTATTGTGTAACCAAGACAATCACAAGACCTTCAGGAATCACTATTTGGTGAGCAATCCCCTATGCAGGGTTTCCATACGGGATAGATCTCATTGCCCCAATCAGCGGTGAGTTGGACCAATCCTGAACCATCAATATTGATCACCCAAATGTCATAGTCGCCGTTTGGATTAGAGGAAAACGCAATGCGTGTGCCATCTGGAGACCAGTCTGGAAAAGCGTCGTATGCAGAACTTGTCGTTAACCGAATTTCGTTTGATCCATCGATATCAACGAGGTAGATATCAGGGTTGGGGTTGTCAGAATCGATTCGCCAGCCTGAAAATGCGATCTTTGTGCCATCTGGAGACCAAGTTGGTTGACCATCATTGCGATTTGGATGGTTTGTGATTTGAGAGAGGTTAGAACCATCTGCATTCATCACAAAAATATGCTCCATCCCATCACGATTGGAACCAAACGCGATTTTTGTGCCGTCTGGCGACCAGTCCGGATATATATCGTGAGTAGCCGGATGATTGGTAATGTTTTTCATGTTGCTACCATCCGCATCCATGACATAAATGTCCCAGTTCCCAGTTTGATTGGACTCAAACGCGATTGTTGTGCCATCTGGGGACCAGACTGGAAACGTTTCTTCGGATGCCATGTCGGTTAACTGGTTTGAACTCCTACCACCAAGTCGCTGGACATACAAATCATTGTTGACATTCATTTCGCCGTAGATAATCTGACTGCCATCCGGTGACCAGTCGACCCCTGATTTTGGCCATGCACTCTCAACTACTAACCACTGCCAGGATCTGTCGGCATTAATTGCTACAATGAAACAACTTTCGCCTTCATTTGCTAAGTAGAGGATTGTGCCGGTGGGCGTTTCAGGTTTAGCAATAATGAAAGGATTGTTGAGGTTTGAATATGTGCTGCTGCCGCTTAAGGAAATCGTCATTTCTAGCTCTTGTTGAGTATCATCTGGAATGGTGACAGAAATTTCTCCTGAAACTGCGCACTTTAAAAGGCCATAGTCATCCGGATTGATCCAAAAGTCGATATCCATATGACTTTCATTATCGGTTTCCGCACCTAATTCTTGCCACATCATTGCAGATACCGGGTCCATGGCATTTTCAATATCTGATATGGTGCCTTCCAGGTGAATGGCAGGCTGTTGGTCAATTGATTCGAGCCCAGCGAAGAATAAGTTTTGAAAATCGGATGTCTCTACTCCCCAGATTATCCCTTCCGCAATTCCCTCAAAGGATTCCCTGTTGACCATCCAAACCTGCGTGTCGGAGTCTCTCAGATAGGTAATGTCATCGATAACTATCACATCCTGCTTTATTTTTTCCCCAAATATAACGCTGGAAAGGGATCCCTGACTGCGGTTTGGTGCCTGATGATCGCCTTCAGTTTCGATACTTATATCAAATGACATGCCCTCCATCAAAAATCTCATAGATGTGTTGTTGGTAAACGAATAAGATTCAGCCTGGCGCAGATTTTCAAGGGCCAAATTTAGGATTTTATCCGGGTTTGGTGTCGGTGTCGCTGTGGGTGTAGGTGTTGGGGTCGCCGTTGGTGATGGAGTATGGGTTGGTTGGGGCGTCGCTGTGGGTGGGGATGTTGGCGTAGGCGCAACGGCCGTTTTCTCTATGGCAATTCCAGTTGCTGTCGCATCCAACATCTCTTGGGATGGGCCACAACCAGCGATGAACAGACAAAATAGAATGAGTGGAATAAATCCCGTTCTCATCTCAACCCCCAGTGTGCGCCGGCAACACGTGTGGTTTTTATCCGGCAGCACGGAAAATAGCCGGTAACGGTCGTTACATTCTCTCTAGTTTGACAGTTTAATTTTGCCGACTGATTGTGAAGGCTGGGATCAAACTTGCGTGTGTTTCAATTGCGAGGTCGATAGGTTGGCTCCCTGTCAAACCTATTATTTATAACACAATAGCATAAAAAAAGTTTTCCTGTCAAAAAAAACTGAAAACCGCCTTTATTATTGACCAATAAGAACGCATGTTCTATAATTAGGGCATGGATGCCCTGACCAAGTTCAAGTTTTTGGCTGATAATGCGGTCCTGGAACCGGCGGAGGAAGTGTCCCTGAATCCGCCGTCGCACATCGCTCCCTGCGGGATAGAAATTAGTGACTGGAGACTGGAGACTCCTGCCCAGTCTCCAGTCTCCAATCTCCAATCTCCACCCTCCCATCCCCAATCTCCCAAACGCGACAAACAGGCCGAACTAGGCATCCACCACGCCAAAATGCCCGGCGGCAAGACCATTCCCCTGCTCAAAACGCTGCTCACGTCGGCTTGCGAGCGCAACTGCTACTACTGCCCCTTCCGCGCCGGGCGCAATTTCCGCCGGGTGACGTTTAAGCCGGAGGAGATGGCTCAATCGTTCATGAATTTGTACCGCGCCGGGGTGGCCGAGGGGTTGTTCCTCAGTTCGGGCATCATCAAAGGCGGGATCACGACGCAGGATAAGCTCATCGACACGGTGGAGATTTTGCGGCGCAAGCACCAGTTTCGCGGCTACGTGCATCTGAAGGTGATGCCGGGCGCGGAGCGGGCGCAGGTGGAGCGGGCGATGCAGTTGGCCAACCGGCTGTCGGTCAACCTGGAAGCGCCCAACGACCACCGTCTGGCCCAATTAGCGCCGAAGAAGCATTTTTGGGAGGAATTGGTACGGCCGTTACAGTGGATCGAAGAAATCCGCCAATCGCAGCCGGGCAGCATGGGTTGGAACGGCCGTTGGCCCTCCACCACCACCCAATTTGTCGTTGGCGCCGTGGGCGAAACCGACCTGGAACTGCTCTCCACCACCGAATACCTCTACCAAAAACTGCGCATCAGCCGCGCCTACTTCTCCTCCTTCCGGCCGTTGCCGGATACGCCGCTGGCACATCTGCCCCCCTCCGACCGGCTGCGCGAGCATCGCCTTTACCAGACGTCTTTCCTGTTCCGCGACTACGGTTTCGACCTGGAAGATTTGCCCTTCAGCCAGGAAGGCAATCTGCCGCTGGAAATTGACCCCAAACTGGCCTGGGCACGGGCCAATTTGCTGGAAAACCCGGTGGAGCTTAACCGCGCCGCGCGCCAGGAGCTGCTGCGCGTGCCCGGTATCGGCCCCATCAGCGCCCAGACCATCATCCAGTCGCGCCGCCTGGGCATTTTGCGCGATATCGATGACCTGCGTGCCCTTGGCGTGCAGACCAAAAACCTCAAGCCGTTTGTGCTGCTAGACGGCCGTCGCCCTACCTACCAACTCCCTCTGTGGTAAAATGCCGTAACGGGGAACGATGACTGATGAACGCGGCCCAAAGCCGATCATCGCTCATCGTTCATAACTCATCGTTACGGAGGCCTTTTCCATGACCACTCTCCCCATTACCCGCATGACCCTCTACAAGCACGGCGTCGGCTTTTTCGAGCGCCGGGCGCAGCTGGAGGGCGACGAAGTGTCCCTCTCCTTCCGTGTGGAGGAGATGAACGACATCCTCAAGAGCCTGACGGCCGTTGACTGGGGCAGCGGTCAGGTGTTGGGCGTCGACTACGCCACCCCGCAAAGCCGCGAAGAGCGGCTGGCCGGCTGCTCCATCCGCCTGGGCGACGGCCGTAGCCTGCGTGATCTGCTCGTCGGTCTGCGCGGGCGGCGGGTGGAGCTGCACCTGGACCAGGGAGAAACGGCCGTTGGCCTCCTCCTCGGCCTGGACGAGCTGCCCGACCGCCAGCCGGTGGGTGATTCTCTGGTGTCCTTGCTGCAGGACCAGGACAGCCAGGTGCAAACCGTGGCCCTCAGCCGCGTGCAAAGCGTGGTCATCCGCGACGAGCGCGGCGCGGCCGATTTGCGTTTCTTCCTGCAGGTGGCCCAGACCCAGGAAGATTACCACGAAGTGACCATCCGCCTGACCCCCGGCGCGCACGATCTCTCCGTCAGCTACATCGCCCCGGCCCCCACCTGGCGCGTCAGCTACCGCCTGGTCGCCGACCCCGACGCCGCGGACGGCCCCATCGCCCTGCTGCTGGGCTGGGGGATCTTCGACAATCGCCTGGAAGAGGAGCTAACCGACATCAAGCTTTCCCTGGTGGCCGGCATGCCCATCTCGTTTGTGTATGATTTGTACACGCCGTTTACGCCGGAACGGCCGTTTATCGAGGAAGAAGCACGCACCGCCGCCGGTCCGGTCGACTTCCTGGGCGCAACGGCCGCCGCCGACATGGCCCCGCCGCCGGCCCCCATGCGGGCGATGGCCGCCCCCGCCCCCATGGCCGAAATGCGCGCCCCGCAGGCGGCCAAACTATCCCGCCGCGACCTGGAACAGGCGACGGCCGTGCAAACCAGCGGCGAAGCCTTAGGCGAATTGTTCCAATACCACATCAACACCCCGGTCACCGTCGGGCGCGGCCAATCAGCGATGGTGCCCATCGTGGCCGCCAACCTGCCCTACCGCAAAGATTTGCTCTACAACGGGGCCAAGCTGGCCGCCCACCCCGTCGCCAGCCTGCGCCTGGACAACAAAACCGGCCTCACGCTGGAGCGCGGCCCGGTCACCGTCATCGAGGGCGGCGATTACGTCGGCGAGGCGGTGCTGCCTTTTACGGCCGACGAAGCGGAATTTATCATCCCCTACGCCGTGGAATTGGGCGCGCGCGTGCGCGAACAGTCGGGCGCAGCCACGGAGATTTACGGTCTGTCGCTGCAAGGCGCTTACCTGGTTTTTGAGGAATGGGACATTCGCTGGCGCGAGTATCAAATCAACAACACCACCAATCGCCCCCTCACCATCCTGGTGGAACACCCGCGCCAGACCAGTTACGACCTGTTCGACACGCCTGCACCGGCTGAACAGACCGAGGACACCTATCGTTTTGCCGTCGACGTGCCGGCGCGCCGCGAAAAGACGCTGCGCGTGCAAACCCGTTACCTGCGCCGCCGCCAGGAGCAAATCGAGCGGCAGTCCTACGTCAATTTGCAGCGTTTTCTGCGCCAGGGATTGATTGATCGGGCCACCCACGACCTGATCGCCACGATTTTGGGCCTGCTGGAGAAAATTGGCGACCACAAGAAGCGCATCGAAGCCATCAACCAGGAGCGCCAGAAGATCTACGAGGCGCAAAAGCAGATTCAGGGCAACATGGCGGCGCTGGCCAATACCGGCAAGGAAGGCCAGATGCGCGCCCAATACGTCGACCGCCTGGAAGCCACCGAGGACAGCCTGCACGTTCTCGGGCAGGAAGAAGGCCAACTGCAAACGGAAATCAAGCGGTTGGAGAAAGAGATTGAGCGGCGGCTGGCAGGATAAGAGAGAGACTGGAGATTGGAGACTCTGTCAGTCTCCAATCTCCAGTCTCCCCAAATGACCGTGGACTCTCGATTTATTGGTGAACCCATCACGGCCGTTTTCGACACCCCGCCGGCCATGAGCAAAAGACCGGGCTGCCCGGACGGTTTTGTCTGGGGCGAGGAGACGTTTCGCGTGGCCCGGCTGCTGGAGGAGTGGGTGGATTACGGCCGTCGCGGCCGTATGGCCCAAAACATGCGGCCCGAGCACGCCGCCCGGGCCGCCCAGCACGGCTCCTGGGGCGTGGGCCGCTTTTACTTCCGCGTAGAAACCGACAACGGCCGTTCCTTCGAGCTCTACTATGACCGCGCCCCCAAAGACGCCGACGACCGCCACGGGGCCTGGTTTCTCACCCGCGAACTGCTGCATGCGTAACGGCCGTTCGCCATTTCCCCCCTCCTTGCGCTAAAATCCCCCCATCAAACAGCCAACAGCTAACAGCCAACAGCTTATAGCTAACAGCTAACAGCCTTAAACACATCTTCAGGAGGAAACCATGTCTTTATTTGATCAGGGAATGAATCGTTTGATGGCCGCCGCCTGGTGGGTGGTCTTGCTGCGCGGCCTGGCCGCCATCGCCGCCGGCCTGCTGCTCGTTTTTCAGACCGACATCTCGCTGCTGGTGATCGCCCTGTTCTTTGGCGGCTACCTGCTGGTCAGCGGCATTTTCGCCATCGTGGGGGGCATTCTGCACCGGCGCAGCCAGTCCCACTGGTGGCTCGACGGGCTGATCGGCTTGTTGGGGGTGCTGGTGGGTATTTTTATCCTCGCCAACCCCGGCCAATCGCTGCAAATGGCCCCGGAGGTGATCATTTACATTCTGGCCGGCGTCGTGCTGCTGAGCGGGCTGCTGGAGATAGTCAAAGGGCTGCAGCTGCGCCGCCTGGGCCATGCCGATTCATCAGACATTGTCGTGGGGGTTTTGTACGTTATAAGCGCCATCTGCCTGCTGCTGGTACCCAACATGGCCCTCGGCATCTTGTTTTATGCCTTCGCCTTCCTGCTTCTCTTCATCGGCGGCATCCTGGTCTATTACGCCTTCGTCCTGCGCCGCCCGGCCGCCTGACCCCCCGTTTTCAGACAACAAAAAAGCCTGGCTCTCCCCGGAAACCAGGCTTTTTGCTTTTGCAGATGACGCGTGATACGTGAAATCTCACGGGTCACGCATCACGCATCACGTTTCACGGCAAACCATTTTGTCACCCAGTCACCCAGTCACCCAGTCACCTAATCACCTTCATCATACTCCGCCGAAGCCAGCTTCACGCACAGGGCCACCACTTCCATCGCCTTCCCCACCTCGGCGGCCGGCGGGCGGCTGGGCGAGAGGCGGATGTTGGCGTTGTGCGGGTCGATTTCGTGCGGATAGGTGGCGCCGGCGGGGGTCAGCGAGACGCCCGCTTCTTTGGCCAGGGCGACGACGCGGTCGGCGACCGGCTTGGTGGTGTCCAGGCTGACGAAGTAGCCGCCTTTGGGCTTCGACCACGTGGCCAGCCCCGTGCCGCCTAATTCGCGCTCTAACACGTCTTGCACCGCCTGGAATTTGGGGCGCAGGATGGCGGCGTGATCGGCCATCAGCCCCATCAACCCGCCCGGATAGCCGGTGATGAACTTGACGTGCCGGTACTGCTCGATTTTGTTGGGGCCGATGAACTGGGTGCCCATCAGGCCGACGATGTATTTGACGTTGGCGGCGCTGGCGGCCATAAAGCCAATGCCCGCCCCGGCGAAGGTGATTTTGGAGGTGGAGCCGAAGAGGTAAACGCGGTCGGGGTTGCCGGCTTCTTCACAGGCGCGCAGGAGGTTATACGGCCGTTCTCCCGGTTCATCCGTCAGGAAATGCACAATGTAGGCGTCGTCGGCGAAGATGGTGAAATCGGGCGCGCCGGTGGGCATGTTCGCCAGCCGCCGCACCGTCGCCTCGGACACGGTGTCGCCGGTGGGATTGCTATACGTGGGCACGAAGGCCAGGCCGCGCACCGTCGGGTCCAGGGCCAGCGCTTCCACGGCGTCCATGTCTGGCCCTTCAGGCGTCATGCCCACGGCCACCATCTCGATGCCCAGCGCGTCCAGCAGGGTGAAGTGCCGGTCGTAGCCGGGCACGGTGACGATGAATTTGGTTTTGGCCTCTTGGGCCCACGGCCGTGGGCTGTCTTTCAGCCCGCGCAGCATGGCCCACATCAGGGTGTTGCTCATCAGCTTCAGGCTGGAATTGTTACCCACGATGGTCTCTTCTGGGCGCACGCCCAGCATCTCGCCAAACAGGGCGCGCGCTTCCGGCAGGCCGGCAATGCCGCCCGGATAATTGCGGATGGCCACCTTGCCCGGCGTCACCACGTCGCTGGCATCCACAATGGTCAACATCGGATTTGCCAGATTAAAATCATTGTCCGATGGCTGCCCGCGCTGCATATTCAGCGCCAGCCCCAGGCTCTTCACTTGCTCAAACTGCTCCCGTAATGCTTCTAGCTCACTCACCGTTCCTCATGCTCCTTTTGTTAAATCTTCCCGGCAGGGTGTGGGGACCAGGAGACTGGAGACTGAAGACTGAAGACTGGAGACTGGAGACTCTTAGTCTCTAGCTCTAGCTCTAGCTCTAATCTCTATCTCTAATCTCCACTCCCTTCCCGAAAGTTCAAAATACGCCATTCGCGCTCCCCTTCATTTTAGTAAGCTCTTCGGGTTTAGGCGAGGGCGAATGTGCACAACTTCATTGTGGGGCGATTTGGGCGGAAAAATGGCGCAGGGGGCAAATTTGGGCCGATTGGGAGGCCGCGGGCGGGCGCGCCGGGCGCGGGTGAGTGGCGTGAAGGCCCGGTAAACTGTCAACCCCGGTTGACACTTCCTTATCCTATCCCGCGTTCTTGTTGGCGTGCAACGTGTTCGTAGGGGCGGGACGGCGCGGCACTATCCCCGCCAAACGGGTGGTCTCATCCCCGCGCCGTCTCGCCCGCCCCGTGTGTCTGTCGGGCCGCCGCCTTGGGCGAGACCGGCGGGGAAAATAGGTTGGACATAGGCCAGAGTTTCGCCCGCCGGTCCCGCCCCTACGGATCGCGATACACAATTGTAGGGGCTAGACAGGCGGGCGAGATGGGGGCCAAACACACGGCCGTTTTCTCCGCCTGTCTTGCCCGCTGATTGGCGCGGGCGAGGCGGCGCGGATAAACAAGTCTCGTTTGTCTCAGGTATGACCGCGCCGCCTCGTCCCTACAGAGGCTGCGGGCATGGCCCCATTGTTTTCTTAAAATTCAACAAGATTGGATCAATCTACCCGCCCAGGCTGCTTAAATTGCCGCGTACGATTTTGGTGTTGAGGTGATTGGCTCCCAGCGATTTTTCAAAAATAGCCAGGGCGCGTTCGTAGTACGGCCGTGCCTCCGCCAGATTCCCCATCGCTCGCAGGAGATAGCCCAGGTTGTTGAGGCTTTGGGCGGTGTCGGGGTGGTCGGGGCCGAGCGCTTTTTCTCTGATGGCCAGGGCGCGTTCGTAGTACGGCCGTGCCTCCGCCAGATTGCCCATCGCTTGCAGGAGACCGCCCAGGTTGTTGAGGCTGACGGCGGTGGTGGGGTGGTCGGGGCCGAGCGCTTTTTCTCTGATGGCCAGGGCGCGTTCGTAGTACGGCCGTGCCTCCGCCAGATTGCCCATCGCTTGCAGGAGATAGCCAACATGATTATTGCCTACACCTACACTTGGATGCTGTGGGCCAAGCTGTTTCTCCCAGATTGAAAGAGCTTGTTTCACGTAAGGCAGAGCGTCTTTATATTCCCCCATTGCTCCCAAAACCCCGCCCAGGTTGTTGAGGCTTTGGGCGGTGTCGGGGTGGTCGGGGCCGAGCGCTTTTTCTCGGATGGCCAGGGCGCGTTCGTAGTACGGCCGTGCCTCCGCCAGATTGCCCATCGAATCGAGGAGCGCGCCCAGGTTGTTGAGGCTTAGGGCGGTGTCGGGGTGGTCGGGGCCGAGCGCTTTTTCTTTGATGGCCAGGGCGCGTTCGTAGTACGGCCGTGCCTCCGCCAGATTGCCGTAGTGCTGCAAATAAAAACCAGCTTCGTTATTCAAGAAAGCCGCGCGGTTGCTTTCAATGCCCCATTCAGCCGCCAGGTCGGTCGCCGTCGCCAGATGCGGCATTAACTGGCCGCACTTGACCCAAGTTGTCATGTCGTGTTGGTTAAAACGGTATGCTTTGCCCAACAGGTCAACGGCCGCCTCCACCCACATTTTCGCCCGCGCCGCGCCCATCCGGTCGCGAGCCACCGCTTGCACCAGCCGGTGCAGGCTCAACGCCCCATCCGCCCGCGCCAGCAGGGCGTAGCGTTCCAGGGCGCGCAGGGCGTCGTGGCGCGCCAGCGGGTCGGCCAGCACCGCCGCCAGGTCGTCGGGCAGGCTGGCGGCATGGTTCACTAGCAGGTCCAGCGGGATGTCGTCCGGGGCCAAAAAGCAGCACAGGTTCAGCAGGTCGGCCGCCCCCGCCGTTTCCCGCGCCTTCTCAAAGCCAATTTCCCAGGTGGTGGTAAGGGTGGCGTGGTAATCGTCCGGCGCGGGCTGCCGCGCCCACAGCTCGCGCCGCCGCGCCCAGTACAGCGCCAGGTAGCCGGCCGCGTCCAGCCCATTCTCGGCCGCATACGCCGCCGCCTGCGCCAGCGCCAGCGGCAAATAGCCCAACTCCCGCGCCAGCTCCGCCAGCGTCCTCTCTTCCTCTAGCTCTAGCTCTAGCTCCATCCTCTTTCGCCAAAAGTCCCACGCCTCCGCCGCCGTAAACACGTCCAGCCGCAGCACCGCGCCCACCGCCTCCCAGCGCGGGCTGCGCGAGGTAATCAGGATGCGCCCCTGCGGGCCGGCAGGCAGCCAGGCGCGCAGGTCGCGCGGTTCCAGCGCGTCGGCGTTGTCGCACAGCAGCAGCCACCGCTTGTCGCTGCTGCTCAGCCAGGCGCGCACCCACTGCACGGCCGCGGCCTGCTCCAGGCCATCCACCGCCAGCCCCAGCTGCCGCCCCAGCGCCAGGAAATCCTCGGCCAGGGCTTCATCCACCCGCAGCCACCAGATAATGTCGTACTGCGCCCGCTGCGCGTGGGCAAAGTGCAGCATCAGTTGGCTCTTGCCTACCCCGCCCATGCCGCTAATCGCCTGGGTGATGGTGAGGGGCTGGGGGTCAGGGGTTGGGGCTTGGGAATGAGGGGCTGGCCGGAGGGCGTCGGTCAGGGCCTGCAGGTGCGCCGCCCGCCCCACAAAATGGGGGTTTCGCGGCGGCAGATTAACGACGGGAAAGGTCACTTCCCTGGGGATGTGAATATGCTCGTGGATGTCCCCCCCGGCGATGTTGCGGGCCGTTACGCTGCCCCCGCCCACGGCCGCCCCCACGACCTGATCATGAAAATGGCTTGCTGCTGGCTCTTCTTCCACGATGGCACGATCCCCGTAAACCTCCCGGATGTTCCAAACATCCGGGAGGTTGATTCGTTCAGGCTAGAACAACACCTGCACCGCTTTCACCAGCGCTGCGGCGATGGGCGCGGCTTTTAACACGGCCAGCCCTACTTTGCCGGCAGCGGTGGCTGCCTTAGCTGCCCCATCCAAAATATCGGACGCCCCTTCCAGGTAACGCTGCAACCGGTTGGCCCGTGGTTCCTCCGCGGCCGCTTCGGCCAAGGCGTCGTCGATGTCCTCCACCACGTCGGCGGCGTCCCGCTCGTCGGGAATTTCGCCGTTGGCGACGGCTTCCTCCAGCAGTTGGCGCAGCGCCGCCAACTGGTCGTTAAACTCCTCGCGGCTCTGCGGCGCCTGCCCGATGATGATGTCGCGCCCGGCAATGTTCTCCGCCTGCACGCTGCCGCCGCCAATGGCGGAGCCGACGACCTGGCCGTGGAAGTGGTATTGCACGCTGGCGGGTTGGCTGGTTGGTGGATTGGTAGGTGGGTTTGTTGGTTGGTTGGTGGGCGCATCCCAGGTGACGGACGGCCGTTTCAACGCCACCGCCTGCACCACCTGATCAAATTTGCCGTGCCGCTGCGCGTATTGCACCAGCGCCAGCGCTTTGCCGGACAGGCCGGACCCGCCCAATTCCTCGTAAGGGATGCCTACGTCAAAGGCAAAGAGGCTCAATTCTTCCAGGTTGAAATGGGTTTGCAAGGCTTCTTTAAGCTGTTGTGGGGTTACTTCTGACATGTGCTGTGCTTCCTCCTGATGCTGTGTTGATCGGCAAGATGCCCCTAATCTTAAATCCTCAAGCTTCTGCCGTCAATCTGCATTCCGCGCTCTCGCCGGGCGGCATGGGCTGCTTTTAGGCCGGGCAAAGAGAAGGGGATGCTTCGCTGCGAAGACTCCGCTCAGCATGACGGGGCATTCCGCATTCCACACTCCGCACTCCCCACTCATCCCTCCCGCCGGGTGGCGTATTTGCGCACCAGTTCCTGCACGCGCTCCTCGTCCCAGGCCACAAACTCGCCGTCCCACTCACGCGGGGCAAAGAGGGCCAGCACGGCGATGGCTCCGCCGGGCGCTTCCGGCGGCAGCAGGTCGCCCTCGTCGCGCAGGCGCACAAAGCGCTGGTAGGCGCTTTCCGGCATGCCCGCCGCGCCCATCTCGCGGATGACGGCCTGCATTTCCGTATCCACCACGCCGGGGCGCACGGCAACGGCCGTGACCATCTCCTCCTCCACCGACAGCACGCGGTTGAACTGGTTGAGCGCGCCCTTGGCCGTGCAGTAAGCCCCCCAGCCGGGAATGGCGTAGGTCGACGCGCCGCTGGAGACGTTGATCACCCGGCCGCGGTTTTGCCGCAGGTAGGGCAGGGCGGCCTGGGTCAGCATCACCGGCCCCAGGACGTTGGTAAGCAGGTTTTGCCGCCAGGCCTCGATGCTGGCTTCGGCCAGCGGGGCGATGGGTTCGATGATGCCGGCGTTGTTGACCAGGGCGTCGATACGGCCGTAACTGGCCATCGTTTTTTCCACCAGCCGGCGGCAGTCGGCCTCCAGACTGATATCGCCGGGCACGGCCAGCGCCTTGCCGCCTTCGTCGCGGATGGCCTGGGCCTCTTGCTCCAGCTTCTCGGCCGAACGGGCGAACAGCACCACGTTGGCCCCCAGGTCGGCGGCGTCGCGGGCCACAGCCAGGCCCAATCCCCGCGACGCGCCGGTGACAATCATGGTTTTAGCGGTCATGGCAAGCTCCTTTTAGCGATGAACGATGAACGATGAACGATGAATGATGAACGCGATTGATGGTTGGCTAACAGCTAACAGCCAACAGCTTACAGCCATCAGCTATTAGCTTTTCTCTCCCAGCGCGGCCAGCAGGGAGGCGACGTCTTGTTGGATCAGCTGCAGCAGGCGGCGCATTTCCTGGCGTTCGGCGGGGGCGGCGTTTTGGGCGGAGACGCGGGCGAGGTGGCCGCGCACCCAGTGCAGACGTTGGATGTGGGTGGGTTTGTTGGTTTGTTGGTTGGCCGGTGGGAAGGTTGGATCGGCGATCGGCCAGTTTTCTTCGTTGGTAGGCGAGAGTTGTTCGAAGGAAGCGTCGAATGCGGGTTCGGAAACGGCCGTTACCGGTGGCAGCGGCATGTGGAGCACACGAATGGCCTCGTGGACGGTGGCGTTGGGCGCGTCGTTTTTCAGGTAGCGGGCGACCTGTTTGTACTCGTTCTTGTTCACATCGCCTGCTTCCAGAGCACGCACCAGGGCGCGCTGCTGGGAAGGTTTGAGGCCCTTCAGGCTGCGCGTGTCCCGTTCGCTGATGGCCCCCTGGCGCACCGCTTCTTTGATCTCGTCCGGCAGGTCCAGCAGCTGGATGATCTGGCTGGCGCGCTGGCGGGTGAAGCCCAGCCGCTCGCTGACTTTGGCCCAACTGATGGAGCGGGAGTGGGGTTTGCCGCTGATGCCTTCCTCGCGGATCTGGGCGTCCAGTTCTTCCTGCATCAGGTCGCGCAGGCGCATCATGCCATAGGCGCGGTCGACGTCGTTGAGGTCTTCGCGCTGGATGTTTTCGACGAGTTGGCGCACGAAGCGGGTCACTTCGTCGTAGGAGCGGCGGCGCACGACGGCCGGAATGGTGTCCAGCCCGGCCAGTTGGGCGGCGCGCCAGCGGCGCTCGCCGTGGACGATCATGTATTGGCCGGGGCGCACCTGGGTCACTTCGATGGGCTGGATGACGCCGTCTTGTTTGATGGAGTCGGCCAGCTCTTGCAGGGTTTCGTCGTAGAAGGTGTTGCGCGGTTGGTTGGGGTCGGGGTGGACGGCGTCGAGGCGCAGGGCGAGGAGCTGCAGGCCGGCGGCCTGCTCGACGTCGTCCTCGTTGGTGAAGAGCATTTCCATGTCGCCGGTTTGGGCGGGGATGGAGCGGTTGAGATTGATAGACGGCCGTTTCTTAACCATAGTTATGTTGTCCTTTAGTCGGGTAGTCGGATAGTCTGGTAGTCTGGTGGTCGAGTGATTTGGCTCCTTGACTACTCGACTATTTGACTATTCGACTACCCGACTATCTCTTTCGCTACCTGGCGATACGCTTCGGCGCCGGTCCCCTTGGGGTCGTAGGCCAGGATGCTCTGGCCGGCGACGGCGCTTTCGGCGAAGCGCACGGAGCGCTTGATGATGGTGTCGAAGATGCGGATGTCGTCGCCGTACTGCTGCTGCACGGCCGTTAAAATATCCCGCGTTAGCGTCGTGCGGGTGTCGGCCATGGTCAGGAGAATGCCCTCGATGGCCAGTTTGCTGTTCAGCTTCTTGCGGCGCACCGTCTCGATGCTGGACAAAATCATCAACGCGCCGCGGGCGGCCAGGTATTCGGTCTGGATGGGGATAACGACGCTGGTAGCGGCCGTCAGGGCATTGATCACCAGCAGGCCCAACGACGGGTTGCAGTCGATGAGAATAAAGTCGTAACTGCGCTGCACCCCGGCCAACATCGTCGCCAGCACCCGTTCGCGGCTGAGCGTGTTGATGAGCGCCAGTTCAATCAGGCTGAGTTCCGGCTGTGAGGGCAGCAGGTGAAAGCCTTCATCGGTTTCATAAATGGCGTCCCCGATGCTGCTTTCCAGGCCGTCAATTTCCGCCTTGAAGCCATTGTAAATGGTGGGCGAGATGTGGTCGGGGTCGAACCCGGCGTGTTGGGTCAGGTTGCACTGCGGGTCCAGGTCGATGGCTAGCACGCGTTGGCCCTGCTCGGCCAGGGCCGCAGCCAGATTGATCGTGGTGGTTGTTTTACCCACCCCACCTTTTTGCATGGCGATGGCGATGATTTCGGTCATTTAGCCTCCTTCGAAAAATAGGACACGGATTTACGGGGATGAACACGGATTTATAGCCGTGTTCATCCGTGTCCCTTTTATTGATGGTGTTGAGCCTGCGCTCATGTCGTCTCCTCTAAAAATAATCCACAGATTACACAGATTTCGCAGATTAGTATTAAATCTGCGAAATCTGCGGATTTTTATTCGTGGTGGTCGGTGCAGCCGGTGAAGTCTCCTGAGAATCGGGCATTTAGCCTCGTTGTCGTGCGGTTACATGGTTGGGTGCAATGATTGGGCTCAATCCTTTGCATGTATAGCATGAAGCGTGGGGCGCGTCAACGAAGTGTCAACCGCGGTTGACAGGTTACATAACGTTTCCCGGGAAACAATTATGTTTACTTGCCAGGCAGAAACGGCCGGAAACGGCCGTTTCCCCCAACGGCAAGATGCACAATTGCGGCATTGTTGTGTACAATATAACGCAGCGTGTTATAACTATTGACGCAGTGTGTTAAGCAAGGTAAGGCTGGTAGAGGTGGGTAATCTGCCAGGTAAAAGTCCACGTACACGAGTAGGGGTGGCTGCACATGAAAATAGGAAATCGCAAAATGATCGCAGAAGACGTGTTTGATTATGTCGTAATTGGTTCCGGCTTTGGGGGGAGCGTCTCCGCGATGCGTCTTTCCGAAAAAGGGTACCGCGTGCTGGTGTTGGAACGGGGCAAGCGCTACAACGCCGAAGATTTTCCCAAAACAAATTGGAATGTATTCAAATATTTGTGGCTGCCGGCAGCGCGCTGCTTCGGCATCATGGGCATCAATTTCTTTAACGATATCTGGATTCTCAACGGCAGCGGGGTAGGGGGCGGCAGCCTGGTTTATGCCAGCACCCACATCAAACCGCCCCAAACGTTTTTTCAGGCAGAAGAGTGGCGTGACCTGGCGGATTGGGAAACCGAGCTGACGCCGTTTTACGAGGTGGCCGACCGTATGTTGGGCACGGCCGAAAATCCCAAGTTTTGGCCGGCCGACCACCGGCTGCTAGAAATTGCCACGGAATTGGGCCAGGAAGATACCTTTAAACCGACGCCGGTAGGCATCTTTTTTGGCGAGCCGGGCCAGACGGTGCCAGATCCGTATTTTGGCGGGCAAGGTCCAGCGCGCGCGGGCTGCATTCACTGTGGCGGCTGCATGGTCGGCTGCCAGCATAACGCCAAGAATACGCTGGACAAGAATTATTTGTACCTGGCGGAACGATTGGGCGCTGAGGTGCGACCGGAAGCGAATGTGTTGGATATACGGCCGTTATACGGCCCCCAACCCGACGGCGCCCGCTACGAAATCCTGTACGAAAAAATCACCGACTGGGCCTGGAAGCGGCAAACGGCCGTGCGCGCCCGCCACGTCGTGGTCTCGGCCGGGGTGCTGGGCACGGTAAACCTGCTGCTCAAATGCCGCGACGAAACCGGCTCCCTGCCGCTGCTTTCGCACCGCCTGGGCCAGATGGTGCGCAGCAACAGCGAGGCGTTGATGGGCGTCACCGCCCGCGAAACCGACGTCGATTACTCCAAAGGTGTGGCAATCACCTCCCATTTCTGGGTCGACGAAGTGACCAGCGTGGAGCCGGTGCGCTATGCGCCTGGCCAATCCTTCATGCGCAACCTGACGTGGCCCCTGATCAAATTTGACGGCGACCTGTGGGCGCGAACCCGGCGGGCGTTGAGCCATGCCGTGCAAAACCCGGCCGATTTCCTCACCGTGCGGGTCTTGCCGGATTGGGCGCGGCGCAACACCATCTTGCTGATCATGCAGACTGTGGAAAACCGCATGGCCCTGGCGCGCGGGCGCAGCGTTTGGACGCTGTTCCGCAAAAACCTCGTCAGCCAGCGGGACAAATCGCTGCCGATTCCGCCGGTGATTGAGGCGGGGCGCGCCGTGGTGGACAATTTTGCCAGCAAGGTGGACGGCGTGGCCTGGGCGGGCATGAACGACATCCTGAACATCCCCAACACGGCCCACATTTTAGGCGGCTGCGGCATTGGCGCCGACGAAAGCCGGGGCGTAATCGACAAAAACCACGAGGTATTCAACTATCCCGGGATGTACGTTGCCGATGGCTCAGTCATCCCGGCCAATCTGGGCGTGAATCCCAGCCTGACCATCACGGCGATGACAGAGCGCGCCATGAGCCAAATTCCGGCCAAAGCAGAAGCGGAGGCCGTGCAGCCGCTGCTGGCGCCGCTGGGGGTCGAGGTGAAGGATGGGGGTAACGGCCGTTCTCCCTTCAAAGCCGCCCTGCCATTCATGCTGCTGCTGGCCGTGCCCCTGGCCATCTTATTCCTCTTCAAAACCTGGCACAAGAAGGGTATGGAGTAAATCATGAAGCAACCGCGTATTCTCCCATTTGTCAATCCGGCTACCGGTGAACAGTTTGGTCAGGTAGCCATGGCCGCGCCCGAGGACATCGCTTTAGCCCACAAAGAGATGCGTCAGGCGTTTCAGGTGTGGCGGCGCAAGCCATTGGCCGAACGCATACGCATCTTGCGCCAGTTCCAGGCGGAAATCATCGATGCGATGGATGAAATTAGCGCCGTGATCAATCAGGATACCGGCAAAAGCCGCCAGGATGGCTGGGTCGAGGTCAACATGACCGTTGACCGGATGCACCAATATTACAAATTGGCCCCCAAATGGTTGGAGCGCCGGCGCGTGCCGCCCGGTTTGTATATGTTTAAGCAGTATTACACGGAGCCGCATCCGTATGGGGTCGTGGCTGTGATTGGCCCCTGGAATTATCCCTTTGACCTGTGTGTACCGCCGATGTGTTCGGCGCTGCTGGCCGGGAATACTGTCCTGCTGAAGCCGTCGGAGGTGGCCCCGGCGGTGGGCGTGATGATTGAAAAGCTGGTTCAGCGCGTGCCGGAGCTGGCCCCGTTTGTGCGGGTGCTGCATGGCGATGGGGCGGTGGGGGCGCAGCTTGTCGCCTCGAAGCCGGACCTGATTTTCCTCACCGGCTCTACAGCGACCGGGCGCAAAATCGCCCAGGCGGCGGCGGAAACCCTGACGCCGTTTATTTGCGAACTGGGCGGCAAAGACCCGATGATTGTGTTCGATTCGGCCGACATTCAGGCGGCGGCGAAATGGGGCACGTGGGGCGCGTTTTACAACACCGGCCAGACGTGTATGGGCATTGAGCGGGTGTACGTGCAGTCGGGGGTGTATGATGAATTTGTAACGGCCGTATTAGCTCAGACGCGCCAGATCAAGATAGGTTACACGCCGGATCCCGACAACCGCTTCGATATGGGGCCGCTGACGTTTGAGCGCCAGGTGCATATCGTCGAAGACCAACTCCAAGATGCGCTGGACAAAGGCGCGCGCCTGCTTGTTGGCGGCAAGCTGGACGGCTTGTTCATGGAACCAACCATCCTGGTGGACGTAGACCACAGCATGAAGGTGATGCGTGAGGAAACCTTTGGGCCGATTATGCCCATCATGAAATTTGAGGATGAATCCGAGGCCATCTGGCTGGCGAATGATTGCGACTATGGCCTGAGCGCGGCCGTCTGGAGCGGCGACATGCGCCAGGCGAAGCGGGTAGCGCACCGGCTGGACGTTGGTTCGGTCAACATCAACGATGCAATTTCCCATTATCCGGTTTCGCTGCTGCCGTTTGGCGGGGTGAAGTTGTCTGGCAATGCGCGGACGCACGGCAAAGAAGAAGTGTTGCAGTTTACCCAGATGCGCTCGTATGCCATCGGCGCGCCGCCTAATCCGCTGGACATTGCCACGGTATTTCGGTCGCCGGGGCATTACCGGCTGGGCAAAGCGATTACCCGGTTTGCGTTTGGCGTAACACCCCGGCAGCGTCTGGAGCCGATCACAGAATTACTGAGCGAGAATGGTCTAGACGAGAAGGTGGGCCAGGCGGTGAAGGTGACGGGAGTTGTGGCCGTGGTCACGGCCGTTATTTTGGGCCTGCTACGTTCGCGTAAGTAAACCAACGTCCCGGATAGGCTAGCCTGTCCGGGACGTTGGTTTATTTTAGGATGGCGGCAGGAAACGGCCGTCCTGATAAAGGTGGCGGAACGGTCCGATCAATTTGTGGTTTGACGCTGGGTTGATGGGGGACGATGAAGACGCGCCGGTCGATTGAAAGACGCTGCTGATGCAGATGACGAATTATCCGAGTTCGAAACGATCGACTTTGGGGTTGGTGAAGGCCCAGTCGCAGGGTACGTTGGCCAGATTGCAGGCCACGTTGGCCGAGCATTTACGGGCGATGACCTGGTAAGATTGCGTGTCTGGCAAGATGTCTGAGGGGTAAATGCGCTGTTCCATGATGCTGGCCTCTTGCTGGATGTATTCGCACCATTTCTTGTCAACGATAACCCATTTGGTTGTGGTCATAATAGCCTCCGAATTTGGTTCTCGCCGCCGCAGCCCGCGAAAAGGTTGGTAACGGCGGTATAGGTAGGGTTTCCCAGATTGGGTTTAGGATAAACCGGACCCAAGTTGTCTGATAGTGCCTATTGTCATGTGATGGCGGGATGATGATCACTATGTGGGTATGACGAAAACGGCCGTTCTCCCCCTTTTTCCCCCTGGCCGTGATGACATTCGCCCGGTCAAATTGGTGACATATGGCAGTGGAAACGGCCGTGTCCCTATGCCACAATCGGGAACGGCCGTTGTTGCAACGGCCGTGGTGACACGATGCATGAACTGCCAATTACCGAAAACATACTGGACATTGCCGTAACCTACGCTGAACAGGCCCACGCGAAACGCGTGACAGCCCTGCACCTGGTCGTAGGTCAGCTCTCGTCTATCGTCGATGATTCCATCCAATTTTACTGGGACATCATCAGCAAAGATACGCTCTGCGCCGGAGCCAGGCTGCATTTTGAGCGTATTCCGGCCACCCTGGTCTGTCTGGACTGCGGCCACACGTACACCCTGGATCGTGAGCTGATGGCTTGCCCGCGCTGCGATAGTATTCGCCTCAAAGTGACCGCGGGCGAGGAGTTCCGGCTGGAAAGCATTGAGGTGGAAACCTGAAGGAGTTGCTAAAATGAGTAAGATTGTGCCTGTTGTACAAGAAATTATGAGCGCCAACGACAGCCTGGCGGCGCAAAATCGCGCCCGGCTAGACGCTGCCCGGGTGGTGGGCATGAACATCATGGCTTCTCCGGGGGCCGGTAAAACCAGCACCATTTTGCGCACCATCGAAGCGCTGACCGCCGATTTTCAGTTGGGTGTCGTGGAAGGCGACACGGCCAACGTGACCATCGACGCCGATAAAGTGATCGCCGCCGGTATGCCGGCCGTGCAGATCAATACCGGCGGTAACTGCCATCTAGACGCGGTGATGTTAAGCGGGGCGTTGGCGCAGATGCCTCTGGATGAAATTGAGCTGCTGATTGTGGAGAACGTGGGCAACCTGATTTGCCCGGCCTCTTTTACGCTGGGCACGCATTTTAACGTGGTCATTGCCAGTGTGCCGGAAGGGGACGATAAGCCGTACAAATACCCCAACATTTACCGGGGCATCGACGCCTTGATTCTCAACAAGATGGATTTGCTGCCTTACATTGATTTTGACCTGGATTATTTCCGCCGGGGGATTGAGATCCTCAATCCTAACGTGGCCTTTTTCCCGATTTCGTGCAAAACAGGCGAAGGAGTGGCGGCCTGGGTGGACTGGTTGAAAAATCGGATCGCTTCTTTGCGCCCGGCCTGACGGCCGTCAGCCGCCGCATCTCATCCCCGGCGCGGTTATGCCCGCCGCACAAACATTGCATCTACGGCCGTTACCTGCGCCGGCAGGCGCATCACGAACGTCGATCCGGCCCCAGGCTCGCTGGTGAAGCTGATTTTGCCCTCCATAGCCTGGCAGGTATGCTGGTTGATGGCCAATCCCAGGCCGGTTCCCCCATATCCCCGCGTAAACGAATTGTCCACCTGTTCAAAGGCGTGAAAAATTTTCTCGTGCTGTTCAGGCGGAATCCCAATGCCGGTATCCGCTACCTGGAACACGATCCACTCCCGTTCATCGGCCGTTTCGCGGGCTACGCTGAGCGTGATGGAGCCGTTTTGGGTGAATTTAGCGGCATTGTTGAGCAAATTTTCCAGCGCGCGCCCCACTTTGGCCTGATCGGCAAACATCACGCCGATGTCGGGTGGAACCAGAATGAGCAGTTCGTTGTTGTTGGTTTCTACGGCCGTCTGGCTGGCATTCACCGCGCGCGTCACGAGGTCAGCAATGTCAAATGCTTCCAGCAAAAACGTCACCTGACCGGTTTCGATTTCCGTAATTTCCAGAATGTCATTGACAATGTTGCGCAGCTGCTGGGCGGCTTGCTTAACCTTATACGCCAGCAACCGATAATCTTCATGGCCCCGGCTCAGGGCATCCTGCCCAATGATGTCGGCATACCCAATGATGACGGACAACGGCGTCCGCAGTTCGTGGCCCATGTTGGCCAGGAAGACGGTTTTGGCCTGGGTAGCCCTTTCGGCCGATTCTTTGGCCAGTTCCAGTTCCAGCTTCTGCTGTTTTTTGTCGGTGACGTCGCGGGCGATGCCTAAGATGGTGGGTTCCAGATCGGGCGGCTGCATGAGACGGCCGTTTACCTCCATCACCAGCCCCCGGTTGTCTTTGGTTTCAAAATCAAACTCGTAGTTGACTATGCCATTTTGTTGCAAATTGGCCCACAATACTGCCTCATTGGCTCGCGGCGCAATTTTATGGAAATGCTGGCCGATCAACTCATGCGGCGCATAGCCGGTCACCTTTTTCACCGCTTCGTTGACGTAGGTAAATTCGCCGTCCAGGTTCAACACGAAGATGACGTCGTTGGCCTGCTCCAATAGGTTATGATACTGGTTCTTTTCCTGGTCCAGGCTGGCGTTTTTTTGCTGAAGTTGGGCGATGTCCGCTTGCAAGCGTTCGATGGTTTGCCGGCGCACGGCCGTTTCCGCTTCTCGCTGCAGTCCGGGTTCCACAACCACACGCCATAGAAGGTAGCCGCCGGCCAGGCCCGCCGCCAGGGCCACCGCCAGGCTTTGCCAGCCGGGTAGGGCGCCGTTCAAGATGGCGTTCAACAAGATCGTCCCCAGAGAAAATGCCATGACAGCCAGGCACGTACTAAAAAGATTCATTCTGCGCATGTTGTACGAGCATGTTAGCATAGATGTCCGGGACTGTCACTGGTTTTCCCGCTGCGGCCGTTTTTTTCAAATAGGGGTTGAGTTTAGCCAGGCAAACCATTTACAATCAGGATGAACATCTGCCATTCATTTGTCGCCATCGCCTGCACTGTCGCCAGTTAAAAACAAAGGGGGTACAAATGCCGATCTCACGTCTTTTCCTTGCCATTGGCCTGGGAGTGGCCAGTTTGTTATTTTTGCTGATGGGATTTACGGCCGTATCGCAGCCCGCCAGCGCCCACCCAGAGGCAACGGCCGTCGGTGCTACCATCACCATCCTCGTCGATGATTTTCTTCCCCAGCCGTATCCGGGAGACCCAGTTTTCTTCTACAATCGCCTCGGGGGAAGCCGGGGGGCACTCACCAATACCCAGCTCGATTGGGGTGTAGGCCGGATGACGGCAACGATGGGTTCTGGCGGTTGGGGCGGCGTCTGGATGAGTCTGAATCATCCAGATATTGAAAAAGTGCCGCTGAATTTTTCCGCTATTTTACCCACACAGATCTTGTCGCCTTATCAAAGCGCCATCACTGGGTTCTCATTTGGCATTGTTGATGGCACGCCTGGCACATCCTTGCGCTTGGAGTTGAAAAACAAGGGTCAGGTGAATTGGAGCCAAACCGTACTGCTCACCGGCGCGCCGCAAGCCCTTCATTTTTCCCTACCGGCTATCACCGATACAACCAACCTGAACTGGGTCATGGAACCAGCCTCAGTGGGCGATTTTGTGGTGGTTGACCGTATTGCCTTCACCGCGACTATGCCTGTCACGGATACGGCCGTGCAAGCCTTCTTGTGGAGCTACGGCATGTTGCTCAACAATTGGAACGCAGAAACCGGTCTGGTGCGTGATCAATCCCGGGTAGCCAGTGGCGAATTTGATGGTGTGCAATCAACAGGCGTGTTGGCGGCAGCCACGGCCGTCGCCAACCAATTAGGCATCGTCAGCCGCGCCGACGCCATTCAAATTGTCTCTAAAATCAGCAATACCTTGCTGCTAGACATTCCGAGGTTTGACGGCGATCAAGGCCTATGGCCGCACTGGGTAACAATTACGGCCACCGACATCATCACCATCGTGCCCGGCACCGAGTGGTCGACCGTGGACACCGCTATTGCGGCTGTCGGTCTGCTCGAAGGGCAGGCAGCGTTGGATTTAGACACCCACGGAGTCGCCGCCTTCCTGTCGACGATCGACTGGTCGCCGCTGCTGTTACCTGCTGGCATATCTCACGGTTATGATTATACCCGGACGCTTATCCCCCATGCCTGGGATACGTTTGGCGGTGAAAGCTGGCTATTAGCCACGGCTTATGCCGCTGCCACCGGTGCTGTACCGCCGCTGGCCAATCCCCAGCCGCCAACGGCCAACGGCTCCGGCTTTATTGACGAATTGGCCTGGCTGTTTTTACCGCCGCCTTACCCGATGGATGTCTGGGGAGCCGATTGGCCTGATTATCGTCCCTGGGCTGCGGATCAGCAGATAAATTATTTCCCCACCTATTACCCACAGTCCAAATTTGCCGCGTTGGGACTGTTTGGTTTATCGGCGGCGGAAGTGCCCGCGCCTTGGCTGGTGGGGGGAGATGAGGTTTATCAGGCATTTGGGATTGGCGGCCAGTTTGTGCCGACTCATGATGGGACGTCGTTGTATGGCGTGCCGGTCGTCGCGCCCCATTATGCGGCCATGATCGCTTCGTTACGGCCGTCTGCTTCCACCACCATGTGGTCTTGGTTGATTGATCAAGGACCGTTCTCTCCCCTTAATAACGTTGAGAGCCTGATGTTCGACGCCGAGGATCAACTGGTTTGGAATTCGCTTAAGGGTTCCTGGAACCTGGGCTTGCAGACCTTGGGTTTCGGGCGCTATCTGGCCCAGCGCGAGGGTATGGAACCGGTCCTCTGGCAGGCATTACGCAGCAATTCCTTCCTCTTCACCGGTTATGAGCTTTTAGTTCCCGAAGTCTATCAGGCGTACGGACCGCTCATCTTGAAAGATTAGGGCTTATTCCTGGCTGGCGGCGAGGATGTCGTTGGTGAAGGCGTCTGTCACGGAAACGGCCGTTACCGCCTCATACGCCGCCAGCATGTCCGCCAGCGCCTGCCACTGCTCGGTCGTCTGCCAGCCCAGGCCAAATTCCTCCGTCACCGGGCTGTGCGCGTCGGCCAGTTCGGCGTCTAGCATAAACCGCATGTGGTCGCGGTCGGTTTCCGGCCCTGCATACTGCAGCACGATGTCCACCGCTTCCTCGCGGTTGGCCTCAGCATAGGCAATGCCTTTCATGGCCGCCCGCAAAAAGCGGGTCAACATCTCCGGGTTTTCCTGCAAAATGCTCTCGCTGGTCACATAAGCCAGCCCCAGCGTCGGCACGCCATAATCGCCCGCATCCCACAGCGTCAGATCATAGCCCCAACTGCGCAGCAGATACGGTTCGTTGGATTTGAACACCGGGTACACGTCTACCTGGCCTTCGGTCAGCACCCGGGGATCAAAGCCCACGTTCACCAGTTCCACCGCCGCCGGATCGGCCCCCACGGCGTGCAGCAAGGCGAACAAATCAGGCGGCGGCGTGCCTTTAAATCCCACCGTATGCCCCTCCCACTCTTTGGGCGATTGCAGACCGCTGTCGGCCAGGGCGGCAAACGCCTGCTGCCCGCGCTGCCCAATCAGAGCCAGGGACACCAGCGGCAGACCAGGATCGGCGCGCCGCTCCAGTAAAACGGCCGCGTCTTGCGTCGTCACTTGCACTTCTCCGGCCGTCAACAGCTGCAGGTGCTGGCCGCCGCCAGTCGAGTGTTCGATAGTCACATCCAACCCTTCGGCGGCGAAAAAGCCTTTTTCCTGGGCTACGTATACGCCCACAAACGGCAAATTGGCCTGCGGCCGAAACCCGGCCATGAAGGTCATTGCCACGTTGGCAGACGGCCGTTCCCGGCACGCCCCCAACCCCGTCAACAATAAAACTGTGAGCAATAAAAGAAAAAAGCGTTTCACCATGATTCCTCGTTGTCGTTTTTGATCTGGTTCATCACAAATTGCTGGTGGGCTGCCAGAAGACTGCCCGCTTCTCCAGCCAGACAATCGCCCCGTACAAAACTACCCCGGCAAACGCCAAAATAAAGATTGCTGCAAACAGGTAGGGCAGGTTGAGATTGGTATACGCCAGCCACATCGTGCGCCCCAGGCCGCCGGAAGCGCCGGTCCATTCGGCCACCACGGCGGCGATCAGCGCCAGCGGGCCGGCGATTTTGAGCGCGGTGAACAGGTAAGGCAGAGCCGACGGCGCGCGCACGTGGCGAAAAATTTGCCGGCGGCTGCTGTGCCAGGTGTGAAACAGGTCCAGCATGGCCGGATCGGCGCGCTGCAGGCCGGCCAACACGTTGACCAGCACCGGGAAAAAGGTCAGCAAGGCGGTGATGATGATTTTGGGCAGCACGCCAAAGCCCAGCCAGATGGTCAGCAGCGGGGCGATGGCGACCAGCGGCGTGGATTTGGCCAGGATTGCCAGAGTCATCACCCCCCGTTCCAGCCGGGGCCACAGACTGAGCAGCACCGCCAGCCCGGCCCCGGTCACTGTGCCGAGGATCAGACCCAGCAGCGCTTCGCCCAGGGTAACGGCCGTGGCCTGGGCATACAACCCCCCATTCTCCACCAGCGTCTGCCCAATCCGGCTGGGCGCGGGCAAAATGTAAACCGGGATCTGCCGCCAGCGCACCAGCCCCTCCCACGCCAGCAGCGCCGCGCCGATGATCAGCAGCGCCAGCCAGTTGCTTTGCGCTTGCGCGGAAGAATCTTGAGTAGGCGGATGCATTTATGTCAACCCTTTGGGCAGCGCCAGTGCCGTTGGCTGCCGGATATGCGCCCGAATGTCGCGCACCTGGGCCTGGAAAACGGCCGTTGTCTCGTCACGCGGGCGGGGCAGGGGGATAGCCACGTCGGCCAGCACGGCCGCCGGCCGCGGCGACAAAACCAGCACCCGGTCGGCCAGGCGCACCGCCTCGACGATGTGGTGGGTCACCCACAGCACCGTGGGCCGCTGCCGCCGCCATAAGGCCAGCAGCTCGCCGGTCAGCCGCTCGCGGGTCAGTTCGTCCAGGGCGGCGAACGGTTCGTCCATCAGCCAGAGGCTGGCCTGCTGGGCCAGTACACGGGCCAGCGCCAGCCGCTGCTGCATGCCGCCGGACAAGGTAAAAGGATATGCGTCGGCAAAATCGCCCAGGCCCACCATGTCCAGCAGCGCTTCCGGGGTGTGGTGGTTGGCCCCGTTGATGCGCTGCACCAGGGCGACGTTTTCGCGGGTGGTATACCAGGGCAGCAATGCCGGATTTTGAGCCATCCAGGCGATGCGTTTTTGGGATACGGCCGTGGCCGGATCAGCCCCGTCCAGTTCGATTGTGCCGTCGGTTGGCGTGAGCAAATGCGCCAGCAAGCGCAGCAGCGTCGATTTACCACAGCCGCTGGGACCGACCACGGCCACAAATTCGCCGGAAGCAATGCGCAGATCGACAGCTTCCAGCACGGGCAGCGGTTGGCCGCCGGCCGCAAATTGGTGGCTCAAGTGGCGGATGGTGACGTTCACGGTTGGGCGTAGCGCTGCGGCCAGTAAGCCTGATGGATGGCCCGTCCCTCGTCCAGCAGGATGGGGCCGATGATGGTGGTGGGCCGGGTGGCGCGCCCCAGCAGCTCGCGGCTGGGCACGACAAACCGGCCGCTGGCGATTTCCCCCAGGGAGACGGCGTCACAGCCGTAGACGATGGCCGGGATGCCGGCCCAGAAGATGGCTCCGGCGCACATGGCGCAGGGCTCGGTGCTGGTGTAAAGCGTGCATTGCGCCAGGACGTCGGCGTCTAGCCGGCGGCAGGCCTGGCTGACCAGGTTTAGCTCGGCGTGGCGGGTGATGTCGTGCTCGGAGAAGATGGTGTTGACGGCCGTTAGAATCACTTGGCCATCTTTCACCAGCAGCGCGCCAAAGGGATGGTCGCCATTGGCCGCCGCCTGCCGCGCCAATTCGTAACATTGGCGGATAAAGGGTTCGTGGTGTTCGGTTTGCATGGGAGGGGATTATAGCTTGTAGTGGGAGTCTATGGCACATGGGCGGTGGGGGAAACGGCCGTCTCCCGGCGCTTTTGCTCTCGTTGGCCTGCCAATCGCCAGACTTTTCGCATAGACAGCAAGGGTATCAGAGCGGGACCATATTGCCTGAAATGCGGCTGCTCTGTTATGATCACGTCATGGAAAGTCACGCGCTAACCGGTCAGGCAGAACAGTTGGCGGCCCAACGGATCCTGGCCATCACGGAGGAGGAGCTGCAGCGCATTATCCTCGACGTGCACGATGGGCCGGTGCAGCAGATGTTTGCCGCTCGTTCCCAGTTGAGCGCCCTGCAAAACCGGCGCGCCCACGGCGAGTCTATCCCCGAAGCGGATTATGACCAGGCCATTGAGCGGCTGGTCCGGCTGCTTGACGAGGCTCTGGGGGAAATTCGCACGTTTTTGGGCGCGTTTCGCCCGCCTAATTTTGCCCGGCGCGACCTGATCGAGATTTTGCAAGACCTGCTGATTTTTCATGAAGAAACGACCGGCTGCGAAGTGTTTTTTGAGGGACCGGCGCGGTTGGAAACGGCCGTTTCCCTGCCCGTCAAAATCGCCCTCTACCGCATTTGCCAGGAGGCGTTGGCCAACGCCTACCGCCACAGCGGCGCCCGGCAGCAGTGGGTGCACATCCAGGAAGCCGCCGCCGGGTTGACGCTGGCCGTCTGGGACCACGGCCAGGGGTTTACGCCGCCGCCGCTGACCGGCCCGGCGGCCACGGAGCGAGAGGAGCATATTGGCCTGCGTGGCATGCGGGACCGCGTGGCCTTAGTGGGGGGCGTGTTCGACCTGCAAAGTTCGCCGCAGCAGGGCACACGCATCACCGTCCGAGTGCCAATTCATGAATAAACCCATTCGCGTCATCCTGGCCGACGACCATGCGCTGGTGTTGGAAGGGCTGCGCAGCCTGCTGGGGCCGGAAGAAGACATTGCCGTCATCGCCACGGCCACCGACGGCGAACGGCTGTTGGCTGCCGTGGCCCGTTTTGCCCCAGACGTGGTCGTCACCGACATTCAGATGCCGTTTATGGATGGCGTGACCGGCCTGGAGAAGATCCGCCGCCGCTTTCCCGAGACGCGCATCCTGGTGCTGACGGCTTATTCTGACGCGGAAACGGTGCGCGCCGTGCTGGCCTGCGGCGCGGATGGCCTGTTGTTTAAAACCGATCCGCCCGAGCAAACCATACGCGCCATTCGCCAGGTGGCGGAAGGGCAAATGGTTTTTCCGGCGGCGGCGCGCCGCTGGCTGTTCCCCTCGACGCCAACTGTCCCAGAGGCGGTTCTGTCCACCCGCGAGGAAGAAGTGTTAACGGCCGTGGCCGAGGGCCTCACCAACGCCGAAGTGGCCGAGCGGCTGCACATCAGCGAGAACACCGTCAAGTTCCACCTGCAAAATATCTACCAGCGCCTGGGTGTGACCAACCGCACCGAGGCCAGCCGCTGGTATCTCCAGGAGTACAAATCCTGAAGATTTGGCGGCGATTAGGGCGGGTAGGTTGGTTGGCCGGGTTGATCCTGGCCGGTCTGGCGGCCTGTGCGCCGGGACCAACGGCCGTGCCCGTCAGCCCACCTCCTCCCACAACGGATATCCCCTTCGCTGCGCCGGCTGATGTCGCCATTACCCGCCTGCCAGGGCAGGCCGTCCAGCCCACCCAGATGATCCAGGGGCCAGACGGCTGGCTGTGGATTGCCCAACTCAACGGTCCGGAGGAAGCCGGAACCGGCCAGGTGATCGCTCTAGACCCGGCTACAGGCGAGACGCGTCTGCTGCTGGATGGATTGTTCAAGCCGACCGGCCTGGCTGTTTTGGACGGTTACCTGTGGGTGGCTACGCGGCAGGAGATTGGGCGCGCACCGCTGGCCGCCGACGGCGCAGTCGGCCCGCTGGAAACCGTGCTGGCCAATTTGCCGAATAACGGCCGTTCCAACGGCACACTCACAGTCACCCCGCAGGGCAGGCTGTTGTACGAAACCAGCGGCCGCCAGCGCGGCGGCGCGGTTGTGCCCGGCTCCGGCAGCCTGTGGGAATTGGACCCGGCCGATCCTACCCGGCCCCGTCTGGTGGCCGATGGGTTGAAAGGGGCTTACGCACATACGTTTGATGCCGACGGCCGTTTGTGGACCACGGAAGTGGGGGACGGGACGTTTAACGGTCAGCCGCCGCCCGATGAGTTGAATCTGGTGGTCGATGGCGCCAATTTTGGCTGGCCGCAGTGCATTGGCCGGCGCGAACCGGCGCGCAATTTTGGCGGCGATGAGGCGATTTGCCAATCTAGCCGGCTGCCTGTGGTCACCTTTCCCCCGCACAGCACACCCACCAGCGTTGTCGCCGCGCCCTGGGCTGCCGATACCCTGCTCGTGGCCTTGTGGGTCAACAACAAAGTCGTTCAGGTGACGTTCCAGCCTGACGGCGACAACGCTGTGGGTTCAGTCCAATCTTTCCTCAGCGGGATGCAGCATCCGCAGCATTTGTTAGCCTGGCCGGATGGCAGTGTGCTGGTCAGCGAATTTGATACCGGGGCAATTTACCGCCTGGCCCCGCCCTGATTCCTCCACCGAACCGCGCCGGGCAGCCGGCTGGCCCAGACCGAAATCTTGCCGTATTCCCTCAAAATGGGCGATTCGCGCCGCGCCGCCGCCCCATGCCTGATTAAAACTAGATTAAATATCGAAAATATATTGACAAATAATGGACATAGCAGTATACTGGCGTAGTAAATTCATTTTGTAGCAGACCGACACGCTCCACGATACTGCTCGTGCCGGCCAATGGAGTCACAGCTATGTCTAATCGTGAGATTGTTGTAGAAAACCTGGGCAAGGAATATCCGGGCGGGGTAACGGCCGTTAGCGACGTCTCTTTCCAGGTGAATTCCGGACAGATCTTCGGCTTCCTCGGTCCCAATGGGGCAGGGAAGTCCACGACGATCAAAATTTTGACCACCCTGGCGCTGCCCAGCCGGGGCAAGGCCCGCGTGGGCGGTTTCGATGTGGTGGACGAAGCCGAACGGGTGCGCCGCATCGCCGGCGTGGCCTTGCAAGAGATCGGCATCGATCCGTTGATGA